>Ga0066827_10000135_pt1 | contig 31531 bp, 28 predicted proteins | sample ETNtaG_34_FD_65609 | JGI IMG/M metagenome (GOLD analysis project Ga0066827, IMG submission 65609) | Marine microbial and viral communities from oxygen minimum zone, Eastern Pacific Ocean - ETNP201306SV51 | ecosystem: Environmental > Aquatic > Marine > Oceanic | place: Pacific Ocean: Eastern... | reverse complement strand
CTATGGGAAGATTTTATGAAGATGCCAGAACCTTAGCTAAAAGTTTAACTGTATGGAGCAAAAAATTAAAAAAATCCAAGCACAGATATATTATCACCTCTGGTGGAGGCCCTGGTATCATGGAAGCTGCAAATCGTGGCGCTTCAGAAGCAAAAGGATTAGCAATAGGGTTAAACATATCCGTACCTCATGAGCAATCGGGGAATAAATGGATCACCCCAGATCTTGATATTGAATTTCATTATTTTTTCATGCGAAAATTCTGGATGGCTTATCTAGCAAAAGCGTTGGTCGCTTTCCCAGGTGGATTCGGGACCATGGACGAATTGTTTGAGATACTTACTCTGATACAGACTAAAAAAATAAAAAAAACAATTCCAATCGTTTTGTATGGAAAGGAGTTTTGGAATAACATTGTAAATTGGGATTATTTAATAGATGCAGGTACAATTTCCAAAAAAGATTTAAATCTATTCCAAATCTGTGATACTGTCGATGAGGCTTACAATTATCTTACGGATAAAATAACGGGAACTCACACAGGACCAAATTTTTAAATGTCTCAAGAAATTTTCCGCTGTTCCTGGCCCGGAGAAAACGAGATGATGATTCAATACCATGATGAGGAATGGGGAGTTCCGATTCATGAGGATAGAAAACTGTTTGAGTTCATGGTGCTGGATTCATTTCAAGCAGGTCTTAGCTGGCAGATTATCTTGAATAAACGGAATGGATTCAGAAGTGCATTTGCCGAATTTAATCCTGTAATAATTGCTCTTTTTGGAAAAAGGGATATTGAAAATTTGATGAATAATAAAACCATCATTCGAAATCAATTAAAGATCAAAGCAACTATTTCAAACAGTAAATATTTTCTAAATATTCAGAAAGAGTTCGGATCTTTTGATTCATTCATCTGGAAATTTACTGACGGAAAAACCATAATCAATAAATGGAAAACAACAGGTGATATTCCTGTATCAACACCAGAATCGGATACCATGAGTAAAGAACTAAAAAAACGAGGGTTTAAATTTGTCGGAACCACCATCTGTTATGCTTTTATGCAAGCGGCAGGAATGGTAAATGATCATCTGATATCCTGTTTTCGCCATGGGGACCTTGGTTAATTTTTTGATTAAATATATTTGGATATAACTATTAACAGCACCTAAGATTCTACAGGTTATTTTACAAGTTTTTAACTGATCGCAACAGGGAAGCCCGTGACAGTCGGGCACAGTTCCCGCTACTGTAACCGCTTAGGACCTTTCATCGTACCATTGTCCCGGGCAACCGGGGTGAGAAGGCGGAAGGATTCCGTTGATGCGGAAGTCAGGATATCTGGGCATAATCGTTTCAAATAAACCTTCGGGAAAAAGGGTGGGTCTAGACAATAGCCTTAAATCCTTCCTTTACCTCGTTTTTAAAACAAGGAGTTACCATGAAAAAGATCGTCCTGCTGTCCCTTATAATTATAATGGGATGTGAAGATAAAAAACAGGAATTAATCGAAGAAAATCAACTAGTTTTTATCGCCTCTGAAGGAAATTATGGTAGTAATAACGGTTCCATTACAGTTTTCAGAAATGGGAAGGAAATTCAGCAGCTTAATAATATAGGTGATGTTTTGCAGTCTATTATTGTACACAACGATAAATTAATTGTGGCATTAAACAATAGTCACTTCCTCAAAATTTATGAAATCACAGTTAATGGGTTACTCCTTCCTGGTATTGAAATTTCTACAGATAATTCAAGCCCGAGAGAGATGGTAGTTTTAAATAATAAATTGTATTTTACCAACTGGAATACAAAGGATGTGAAAGTGCTGAACTTGTTAACTTACACAATTGAGTCTTTAATCTCATTTGATGGACTGCCTGAGGATATCGTAACAGATGGAACCTATTTATATGTAAGCATTCCAAACTTAGAATTATACGATACAAACAAAGGTACCCATGTTGTAAAAATTGATACCTTTAGTGAACAAATAATCGAAACATTTGAAGTTGGAAGAGGTCCAATGCAATTGCTGATTAATAACAACCAGTTGTGGATATCACGCACCTATTATAGTGAAGATTGGACACAAACAAATTTCGGTTCTAGCCTCATTAACTTAGAAACAAATGAAGTTATTACAAAAGAATATGGTACCGGTGTTGTATGTGGAGGTGATATAATGAAAATTACGGATGGAATCTATAGAACTTTTGAAGGTGGAGTGGCATCTGTGAATGATAATCTTTCAATAGATGGAACATCTAAAATTGGGGCATATCCAACATATAAACTTTATTCAGCAGGTGCTAAAACCAACTACATTTTTTTTGGTGTTACCAGTGACTACGAATCACCTGATACAGTTTTTGTCCATGACAATTTTAGTAATTTAAAATATATACTTGAGGTTGGAGCTTCTCCCGGTGATTATGGTATTTGGAACGAACAGGGTAATTAGCTATTTGCTTTAAACAAAAAGCCGGTTTTTAATCTTCAAACTCCCATTCCACTTCAAAACTAACGAGGCGATCTAGACCAAAGTCCAGTCCCTTTGAGTGAAAATAGACATTATTTCTGGGATTCATCCATTCATCCGGAAGGTCAGTATTCAGTTGCCTAAACATATTTTCCTGTATGTTGAATAAATTTTGCATTCGATATGAGATGGTCACAGTTGAAATCTTTGCACTAATCAAAAGATGGGCTATCCAATAATCATTTTTTATAAGATCCAAATTATTATGTAATAAATTTGGATATTTAAATAATCTTTGAAGTTCCGGATAAAATACAGAAGATGAATCCCTGTTCAATAATCCCTCAACTGTCAGTCCAGCTGTTAGGAGCATCTTATCCGAGAAAAGGGATTGGGTATATTCCAGTTTCGTTTTTATATGATCGCCAATACCATCTGATAACAGAGGTTCCTTACTGCTGTGCTGCCAGGAAGAAGAAAATCTAAAACCGTATATTGATTCCCATAATAAGCCACAGTGAAAAGAGAACATTCTCCTAGGGGTTGCCAAACTGTCTGGATTATAATCAAGAATACTATTTACATGCCAGCTACTCACTCCCCCGGAGATGGCCAATTTTTCGTTTTCCCAAACTAAATGACTTTTCATTGTAATCCATGATTCAAAAAAAAGTCGGGAAGAGTCAGTCCAGCTGACCATATGCTGAGGAATATTTTTCATTCCCACCTCATTTACCCATTTCACAGATCTTGAATTTCTGTTTATGGTAATAGAAAAACGTGGTAGAACAGTTTCTTTCTCTGTATCAATTCCCCCGTTCACCTGAAATCGCTCTCGGGTCAGACTGCCCCAAAATGAAAACCATTTCCTGTACTTTGATATAGTTGAATCTGAAAATATAAGGGCTTGATTATGTGCAGATACACCAACCTGCCAAGGAAAGTTCACATTCTCAACTGACGGAGAGAGAATCCCTTCATACAATCCTCTGCTCAAATAATGTCTAGGCATCAATGAAAATATTGTATTCCACAACCGATTTTCCAAGTACTGTGCGACCCTGAAACGAAGATGAAACTGCTGCCATTCCGCATGAACAGAAAATGATGCCGATGTAATTTCGTTTGTATGACGCCCGTTTTGTTCTTCAGAAAAATTATATAATCCTGAATCTGTAATAAATCGCCCAATGGATAGAACGGATATTCTATTATTCATTTTTGAAAGATAGTAAAATAAATAGGATTGCTGATTTGGGGTCAAGGATCGGGTAGACTGATTTTCCGGTTGCGGTTGAATGAACTGGGACAATGGTCCTCCGTAACTCCGCTTAAATCCATTCCATTTCATTATTCGGTTAGGTTGGCTAAAATCAGCGTGTATGTTTAATTGATCGTAGAGGTGGTCACCCTGACGATAATCAAAGGAAGTGTGGATCTCAGCAGAATCAGGGAACAAGATGTTGCGAAAGGCATATGTATAGGACAGGGTTGCATCCTGGACAATTTCCCCTCCAAACCGCTGTGGATAAGACTGGAATGTCCCATCAAAAAACAGTTCATTTGAATTCCAGTCACGGTTCCACAGCAAAAGACCACCATACGAAGATATTCCGTTTTGACCACTCCAATCAAATGGAATAGGAGTCAATGATTGAGCTAACAATTGAGTTACAACATTAATTCCAAACCAGAACCAATGGGAATATTTCATAAAATATTAATGTATTATGCTAACCTAAAAATTTAAGTTCACCTTTTATATAAAGGAATAAAAAGATGGTTATTCCCCAAGGTCCAATCACTGTCTTCTTCATCCTTTTCAAGAGCCATTTTCATCAGGTTCATATGTTTTTCTAAGTGATGAATTTGGTGTAGTAAAAGGGCTTCAGGAAAGTTAGGCTTACGAGAACTTCTCCACTCAAGCTGCCCTTTATGGGTCAGAATCATGTGCTCCAATTTCAACAGTAGCTCTTTTGGAAAACCATTTATAGTACCAGCAACTGCTTTTACCATGTCCCTCGAAATAACAGAATGACCAATAAAATTTCCCTCATCAGTTATCTCAGATTCCAACCCAATAGATAATTCCTTCACTTTCCCTATATCATGAAGTAGAACCCCAGCTAATAAAAGATCTCTATCTGCATTATATCTTTCAGCCAAGTCAAAAGCAACCCTGCCCATAGAAAGCAAACATTCCAATAATCCTGACCGATAATTGTAATAAGAGGTTAAAGAAGCTGGACAAACAAAAATTGATTCTTTATTCTCTTTGTATATTTGGGTAACCAATTTTTTAAGTCTGCGATTTTTTATTTTCTTGACTAACTCACGCAATCCCTCCCACATCTCCTTGGGGTTTTTTTCTGAAGACGGAACAATCAAGGTGGGATCATACCCATATCGTCCATGATTCTGAACAGAAGCCCTACCAATTTTTTTTATTTCCAATTGAAGACGACCCTGATAGGAACTCACATCTGCTTTAGCAACTACTGCTTCTCCAGAATTAAATCTCTCACTGTATGAGTTCACTTTATCCCATATTTTTCCATGAACTTGACCAGTTTTATCACGAAGGACTAAATCAATAAATAAATCTCCAGTACGAGTATGACGGATATGTTTATCTACGCACAGATAAAATCCTTGTATGGTCATTCCTTCCTTAAATTTATGAATGGGAGTTATCTTTTTCATGCAACTGAAATATCACTTTCCTATATGTCTATTACGAAAATCACTTTAATAATAATATAATAAACAACTGAAAAAATATTAGGTAATTTTCTATTATGAAAATAAGGATTATTCTGAAAAAAATGAGCTATGAAAATTCCAAGCACAGAAGAATACTTAAATCTTGTCTCACTACTTGGTTTTCTAATCCAAAGGAACTTCATCTCACCAACTCTAATATGACCTATCCTTTTAAATTTAACCAGTGGATGACCCTATCTTATAAGGTACAAAATACGGAAACATGGGTAGCTTTTTTAGGAGAATGGGTAGTTGGAATGATAAGCCTGAAACAAATCTCTGAAGAAAAACGGGGGCACCTATTTCATCTTTATATTAATAAACAGAACCGAAACCAGGGATTCGCACAGAAACTAATCAGAAAAATCGAAGAAGAAATGAAAGAGTATAACTTAAAAATATTGACTTTAAATGTTGTCCCAGGGAATTCTAAAGCTCTTGCTCTTTATAAAAAAATGGGATTTACCATAATTGATTCAAATAAAAAGAAACTTACAATGTCAAAAAACGTATAAAATATCATTCGAAAGTATTATAACTACTTCCGGTTTAATTTATTTAACTCATCCAAACCCTAAAAATAATCCTCCCTGGTACACGATAAACGACATGATATAAGCTAATCCGGTCATATAGAAAATCATAAACAGGGGCCATCTCCATGTATTTGTTTCTCTGCGGACAACAGCAAAGGTAGCCATACACTGAGCAGCAAAGACAAAGAATACCATGATAGATATTCCCGTGAGAACAGTGTAAGCAGGTTTACCAGTGTCAGGATTTTTATCCTGTTGCAATGCATCAGTTAGGCGGATGACGTTTTCATCATCAGATTCCACATTATAGATGGTAGCCATTGTACTCACAAGGACTTCCCGTGCAGCAAATGAAGTTAACAGCCCAAGCCCAATCTTCCAGTCAAATCCAAGAGGGCGGATTATCGGTTCTATTACCTTACCAATTTTTCCAGCATAACTGGTATTGATATTTTGGCTGTTATCTATCTTGGGAAACGATGCTAAAATCCACAAAACAACGGAAATAACCAAAATTATTTTCCCTGCATCGGTGACGAATTGTTTCACTCTCAGGTAAACCTGCCGGAAAACAGACCTCATGAGCGGTATTCTGTATGGAGGCATTTCCATGATAAAAGTTGATTTTCCCTGCATTTTAATCCATCGGCTAAAGATCACCGCCAAAATAAGCGCTGTGACCGTTCCTAGAAAATACATCATTACCATTGTCAATCCCTGTGCATCAATGATACCAAAAAACCGGACAGGAGGAATAAAAGCGCCAATCATCAGTGCATAGACCGGAAGTCGGGCTGAGCAACTCATTAGGGGAAGAATTAATATGGTAACCAGCCGTTCTTTCCAACTAACAATAGTTCGGGTTGCCATAATTCCTGGAATAGCACAGGCATACCCGGTCATGAGGGGCAAGACCGACCTACCATGCAATCCCACCTTGGACATGAGACGATCCATCATAAAGGCAATCCTTGCCATATAGCCGGTGTCTTCCATTATCGCCATGAACAATACCAGAAAGATAATTTGAGGCATAAACACTAAAACAGCGCCCACTCCACCAATAACTCCTTCCACCACGAGATCTCGGATTATATGTTCAGGCATTGCTGTGTAAACCCAGTTTCCAAATTTTGCCACCGTATTGTTCACCCAATTCATGGGAAGCACCGCCCAAGAGAACACAGATTGGAAGATGAGGTACAATATCCCAATAAAAATAAACGGACCCCACAATTTATGAGTTAAAATTTTATCCGCTTTTTCACTTTTGGATTTTCGGGAAAGATCGACTAAATTTTCTTTTTTTCGGAGAATTCCATCAATCCAGCGATAACGAAGTTGGGGTTCCAAAGTTGATAAGTCCTGTGTGTTTCTGTTCAAGTTTTTCTGAACATCTGAATGAATTTTTTTAAATTCAATCAATTTTTCTTTATTGAGTGAGAAATTATCGGAGTTTCCAGATTCGTAAAATTTTATCACTTCTTTCCTACTAATAATTCGCACCGATTGTGCCCAAGCAAACCGGGATGAATACTTCATCTCTTCTGTAAAAAATTGGAACAGCGGACGAATGGCTGATCGTAATATCCCAGTGATTTCAAAAGGAATATCTTTATCATTTGGTTTCATAGGAGAGTTTAGATTGGTTATAATGGAATCCTTCAGCCTATCTATCCCCTGATTCTCAATGGCAGAAACCGGCACAACATCTATAGCTCCTAATCTTTCTTTTAATTGTTCCACTGATACAGGCAAAGTGCTTTTTTGAATCTGATCCATCATATTGAGCACAACAATTACGGGTATCCCTATATCTAAAAGCTGTGATGTAAAATAAAGATTTCGAGACAGATTCTCCACATCTACTACTGATAAAATAAGGTTTGGTTTATTCTCTCCACGAATCCATGAAAATATCTCATCTGATACCACATGTTCATCAAAAGTTTCAGATGTAAGACTATATGAACCAGGAAGATCTAGGATATGAATTGATTTCTCATCCAATAAATCTATGATGCCAAATTTCTTCTCTACCGTGATTCCTGGGTAATTTGAGACTTTTTGGTGAAGTCCGGTCAACAAATTAAATATAGCAGTTTTTCCTGTATTAGGATTCCCTGCTAAAACAATCCATTCTTTTGGCAAGGAATTCATTCTTGTGTCTGAACGGTAATATTTCCGATATCTTCCGGTCGTAAAGATAAATAATAATCTCGAACCTTTATCTCAATAGCACCGCTGAATGGGGCCTGTTTTATGATTCGAATTATCGTTCCAGGGAGAAGCCCCATTTCCATCAGTCTCACCTTTGATTTTATTTCAGATTTGAATCCAGAAATAACAGCAGTATCACCAGGATTTAATTGATTGGCATTCACTTATTGGGACAGGATTCATCCACACAATTTCCATAGAGTTGGAAGACATGTTTGGTAAGTGTAAATCCATACTCTTCTGCTACTTCTTCCTGTAATTTTTCTATTCGATCATTCATAAATTCCATTATTTTATTACAGTCCAAACAGATGATATGATCATGATGTTTTCTCTCTCGGTTTTCAAATCGGTATTTACCTTCTCCCAAATTCAACCGTCGAACTAAATTATGTTTCACTAAAAGTTCAAGGGTCCGGTACACAGTGGCACGCGATACCTTTAATCCTTTTCCCTTCATAGAAAAATAAATGTCCTCCACATCCCGATGATCCTCTATCCGGTTTAATTCATCCAATACAGCTTGTCGCTGACGGGTGTATCGTAATCCTGCTTTTTTTAGTATATCAGATAATTTATGTTTATGAGAAACCATTTTATTGAGAACGATTCTCAATGAATTTAAAATATATTAAAAAGAAAATAAACATTAATTTAAGACGATTATACTCTAGCCTAAGTAGAGCATTTGACAGTTAAACCATAATAATATTTAGATAAACACGATAAATATCGGTCAAATCTTTTGTTCAGTTTTTATTAAATTTGCAAATTTAACAATTAGTTTTTTTTTCATTCCGCCTTTAAAAACCACTGCCACCCTCTGATTTTCTCCTGTACCGCTCAATGCCATAATTTTACCAACTCCAAAAACAGCATGCTCCACGAAATCTCCAACAGTAAAATCATCAAATGTCGTGATGCTCCGTTTCGACTTCAGTTGGGTGGATTTACCCCTTTTTTTGCTTACTTTATGCATTAATGCAGAACGAAATGGAATTTTTTCCAAATACTCCTCTGGGATTTCGGTTAAAAACCTTGATGCGAAACCTACATTATAATCAATGCCTATTTTTCTTCGGTTTGTTGCATATAAAAGATACACTTTTTCCATGGCACGAGTGATACCCACATAAAAGAGTCGCCGTTCCTCTTCTAATTCTTTTGGCATATTAAATGTTCGTGATAACGGGAACAATCCGTCTTCCAAACCTGTAATGAAAATCACAGGGAACTCTAATCCTTTTGATGAGTGCAGTGTCATAAGAGAAACACGATTATCTTCATCATTCCATTTGTCAAGATTCGTAAGCAGCGAAACCTCTGCTAGAAAATCATTTAGGTCACTGTCAGTATCTTTATTTACAAAATCATCGATACTATTCAATAATTCTCTGGTATTTTGAAGGCGTTCAGCATCCTCTGGCATTTCAGAGGATTTATAATATTGAATAATTCCTGCCTCTTCAACCAGTGCGCGTATAAATTCATTTGGGCTGAGTTTGTCTAATAAATCTCTATATTTAACAATCAAATTATGGAAATGTTTAAGGGAACTCACCTGTTTGTTTCGTAAATCCAATTCAGATAGGTTGGGAAAAACATCGAACAGAGGGCATTTCTTTTTATCCGCGAGTGTCTGGCATTTAGCAATGGTTTTTAAGCCAATCCCCCTAGGGGGGAAATTGACAATTCTTTTTAATGAAACCATATCTTTAGGATTGACAATCAATTTGATATATGAAAGAATATTTTTTATCTCTTTCCGTTCATAAAATCGGATACCACCAATAATTATATAAGGAATCCCATTACGGCGTAAACTATCTTCCAACGATCGAGATTGAGCATTAGTTCGATATAATATTCCAAATTCATTGAACCTACGTTTGTTTAATTTTACTTCTTTTCCTATAGCAGAGACCACTGCATCTGATTCTTCCAATTCATCTATGGTTTCAAACAGTCCCAGTTTTTCCCCACTCCCATTATTGGCGTGCAATACTTTTTTCTTACGGTGATTATTATTTTGCACAACTTGAATGGCAGCATTTACAATTTCTTGCGTGGATCTATAATTAGTTTCAAGCTGATAAATTTTACACCCAGGGAACAACTTTTCAAATTCCAATATATTACGCACTTCAGCACCTCTCCATCCATATATAGATTGGTCATCATCACCTACAACACAAATTTGTTTGTGTTTTTCCGCGATAGCTGTTACAAATTTGAATTGGGGAATATTGGTATCCTGATATTCATCCACTAAAACATATTCCCATTTTTTCCTATATGCATTCAGTACTTTTGGATATTTTTCAAATATTACCAAAGGGAAAATAATTAAATCGTCAAAATCCAAGGCATCATTATCTTTCAATGCATATTGATAGGCTTCATAAATATCAATAATCTTACTTTCTTTTTGAGTCTTTATATTTTTTCGAGCTTCATTGGGGAAAATTAATTTGTTTTTATAATAGCTGATTTTTCCCAAAACTTCTTTTGGCGATGAATATTCTCTAATAACGCCCCTTTCAGTGAGTATAAATTTTATAAGATCTTTCTGGTCCTTGGTATCATAAATATTATACTGAGAGGAAAAACCAATATGATGAATTTGATCCCTGAGAAATCGGGCACAAATTGAATGGAAGGTACCGATGGAAATAGAAAGTTGTGAATCATTCAAAAGAGATTTTACTCTAGATTTCATTTCACCTGCCGCTTTATTTGTGAAAGTCATAGCCAGAATATTTTCAGGTTTCACAATATTTTTATTTATTAAATAAGATATTTTATATGTTAACACCCGTGTTTTTCCACTCCCTGCTCCTGCAAATACAAGTACAGGTCCATCCACGGATTTAACAGCATCTTGCTGAGTCTTGTTTAGTTGAGTTAAATCCATCTCCTGCTATTCCTTTTTTTTCATAAGTCTTTCCCGACTAATTTTCTTTCGCAAACGATTCAATTTCCGCTTGGCAAAATTATGTTCTTCCTGCGTTCGCGAGAATGTATGATATCCATCTCCCTTGGCAACAAAATATATATATTCGCTTTCTGCAGGGTGCAATGCAGCAATAATGGATTGTAATCCCGGATTATTAATAGGACCTATAGGGAGACCTTCATTCAAGTAAGTATTATATGGAGATACTATATTTAAATCTTTATTCAATAATCTCCTAGGACCATCCTTTATGATATACTGGATTGTTGGATCGGCTTGAAGACGCATTCCTTTATGTAGCCTATTATGATATACTGAAGAAATATTTTTCCGTTCATCATCATAAATCGCTTCTCCTTCTATAATTGATGCTAGAGTTATCAATTGTAATTCGGAAAAACCCAATTCTCGAGTACGATTGCGCATATCATCGCTTATATGATCCTGATATTCAGAAACCATTTTCTGTAAAATAGTACGAGGAGATTCAGTTTCAACAAAATAATATGTTTCAGGAAACAGAAACCCCTCCAATGTTGGGGCTTTAATTCCCATACTTCGAATGAACCGTTTATTCATACACAGAGAAATGACCTTATCCCGATGAATCCCCATTATATTTTCCAGTATTTCTGAAACTTTAAAAATATTCCATCCTTCCAATACAGTGATTTTAATTAGCTCAGGCATTCCATTAACAAGCTGATGAATCAATCTGAGATTGGTCTTGGGTTCATGAAGAACAAGATTACCTGCCTGAATATTCTTCTCGTATCCTAATGACCTTACTGCCAACATAAATGACCTATCGCTTTTTACTATATTCTTTTCTGACAAAATACCTGTGATCTCTTTTAATGTTTTTCCTTTCGGGATTCTTACTGTAATCACACCTTCAATATCATTTTGCTCCCAATTTATAATCAAAAAAACAAAAGATGATCCACATAGACATATGAATAATAATAGAAGCCAAAATAATCTTACTTTCAGGAGTTTAAACAACAGTATTCTTACTATTTATGGGGGCAGAATCTAATGTATGTTTCTAACTTGTGTCAAATTTCAAATAAATTGTTATAGTTAGGATTATTTATTGATTTTCTTTGTTAAACCCCAGCTCAACATGTAATTTTGCCACCGTTATGGATAGCAAGAATAAGGATACCAATCTTCACCTGTTTGAAAATTGGAGTTTTTCATCAAAAAATTATTTGATGTTTGGCATTGGATTGATTTTCATTATTTTCGGTTATTTTATTATGGGAACTGGAACGGTTAACAGTTTTCAAAGCCTGACCTTAGCACCAATCATGCTTTTTATTGGTTATATTGTAATCATCCCACTGGCATTGATCTTTAGATATAAATCAGATAAGAATTCATCTGATTAACAATAATTAATTTGGGATCGTAGTTCAGTTGGTTAGAACGCCGGCCTGTCAAGCCGGAGGTCGCGAGTTCGAGTCTCGTCGGTCCCGCAGTTTTAAATCCCTGTTTTCTCCTCAAGAAGACGGGGGGCGGTTGTTTCCCACCTCTTTGCATAAAAGTGGGGATGGGGTAAATTGAAGAGATGAAACGCCTTTTACTTATACCATTAGTGTTGAATAGGAGATAAAATGAAGAAATTAATATAATTTAATTTATTATCACTGGCTGTGCCAAACTTTTCTTTCTGAGCTTTGCCCAATAATATGTCCCAAAGCCAGTCGCAAATTCAAAGGCAGTAAACAAAGCTAAATTCCAAGCAATACCACTAGTAAAACCGTAGCTATGGAGACCCACATTCAATAAATTCACACCAAACCAAGCCATCATTACTACAATATTATTTATTATCAAACCAAGTGCAAAACCTTCCGGTTTTACCTTGGCAGTGAGACGCAGATGAATCATCATTACATGCCACATAACAATCAGAAGAGCTCCATTTTCCTTGGGATCCCATCCCCAGAACCGGCCCCAGGACTGATCTGCCCAAATCCCTCCCAGAATAGTTCCAAAAAGGGTAAAGAAAAGAGCGATGAGTGTGATTCCGAACATATTTTTATTGATACTTTTTAACAGAGTCTTATTTTCAGGGCTCCGTATCATTTGTATGAGGTACAAATGCCCGATAAATCCAGCAACCACTGTTACTCCATAACCAAGTGTAATGGTAGTAACATGGGTTGCCAACCAAAAATTTGAATTGAGGACAGCTACCAGCATCCCCAGTGTATCTCCATCTGAAGCATAACCAAAACCAATATAATGAAAAACAGCTCCACTTACTGCTCCGGTAAATAATCCCAGTCCATCTCTGCGAAAATATTCAAGTATAACTGAACAGATCACTGTGACAAATCCCACAAAAATAACGGATTCATATAAAGTGGACACTGGTGGGCGTCCCATAATGACCATTCTCAGGTAAATGCCATAGATATGATACAAAAGCCCCGTACAAAGTAAGCCCGAGGAAATCCTTTGAAAATATTTGGGTTGATGAAACATCCAGCTTAATCCAAGAAAAATAAATGCTAATAAATAAAATGCTACACTGATATAAAATAGATTTGCTTTATTCATCCAAGTTTCTTTTTTTAGCAAATTGATATCTGTTTTTCCTGTGGTAATGGATGCAATTCCTGCCTCATAGTCCATCAACGATGACATCATTTTGTTTTCATCACCCAAAGCTCGTCCAGTTAGATATTTTTCCAGAGCATTGAGGATTTTATCTTGGTAGGGTACACGGGATCTTCCATCCATTAACTCCCAGGGAGAAAGCCAAGTTCCGGTCTCGTCAAGAGGAGACGGAGGAATTAATTTCAGTGCTTTTGCAAAATCCTCTGAACTGATGTGTTGGAGTGTTAAAAGAATTCTATTAAGCTCTTTATCAGGTTCTGACCACTTATCTTTTGGTTTATTCATATTATTATGGAACATTTCAGATAAAGTTTGGAACTGTTTTGTAAGATGTGCGTAACTGACCGCTTTACCAGGTGATGTATTCAGTTTATCTGCAAGGAGAGAATCATTGATTTCAATAATAGGTACCAGACAACTCAGACTATAAGCAATTTCTTTGAAGCGGGTTGCATTGAAGTATATTTCCAAAAGCTGTTGTTCAAAAATAGTACGAGATTCATCAGATTTTTTGTGGATTACACTAATTAATTCTACTTGTTCCATGAGTCCTGGAAACACTTCAATAAAACTATATTTATGATCATTGGTCCATTCCAATCTCAGGCTGGAAGTAACTTCAGGATTCCGAATATTAAATACCTTTTCCCTTCCTCCTTTTTCAGGATTGAGTATCAGTTCAAACAACCAGTCAATTGCAGACAATTTTTCATGTTTCACAGACCGTTTGCCGTATAGTGCCAATAACTGGTTTCGGGAAAAGGTATCCAGCGGTTTGACGCGACCTTCATCCTGGATAGGAAAATCTCTTTCATCAAAATTTCTACCATACAATAAGGGAAGAAGAATAAAAATAGAAATGAATAATCTTAAACAGAATTTCATCATGAACTATCCCTAGTATTTTTTCGTAATAGCTTCGGCATACTACTAAATAAATGTAGAAGCATTCCGATACTCATAATAATACTTGAAATATAGGGAAATAATCTTCCATAATTTTTTACAGCTGCTAGCACTGTTGTATCTCCTTCGATGCCCTCAATAAAAGATGCTTGAAAAAAGGTATAGCCTTTATGACGCAAGGGTTCATTCATCTCAATTAAAACTCTTCTGGGGATGCCATTTTCAATCAGGTTGACTTCCGAACTATAACTTTTTGCTATACCAGTTCCAGCATGCACTACTTTTTTGAAATCCAATAATTCAATTGCAAAAGGAAGGTATGTTCGTTTTCTCCGAAAGATAAATTCATATTTTTGATTATTTATGTTCGCAGTTTGTGTCACAGATTGTCCCAAGAAGATACCATAAATCCCATCGTTACTGGATCTGGAATTTGTAATCCTATAGGTAATCCCGGGACGATTTTGGTTGTTTTCTTTTTCATTCTTTAGCTCACTCAATATAAAATTTTTCAACATACCCTTATATTGGATTCCTGCTGGTTCATTACGCTTTAAGGGTTCGCAATTTCTAAAATAGTTTATAATTTCAATATTAAAATTCAGGTTTTCATGGGATAAAACATTTCCCTTTTCCAGTATGGGCTGATCAAAAACTGTGTATTCATCTAGGCTTTCATTTGAAGTATTAATGATAGTCAGCTCCATATCATGATAGTCATCCACATGATTTGATTGAGCTCCTTCTTCAATTACCATGTTTCCCTCTGAACTGAATATTGCTGTGAGCCCTCCACCTATAAGAAGGAGAAGTGCTCCAATATGTACAATAAGAACCCCAAATTTTTTAATTTTCCACAAATTATGTTTAAATAATACCATAAACGTGAGATTTACCAGCATAATAACCATGGTAATTCTACCACCCGGAACAGGAATGATATCTCCCAACCAAGTAATATTAGCTGAAAAATATTTCTGCTGAGACGCATAGAGACCAATATCCCCCTGGGAAAGTGTCCCAAGAACAACCAATACCATAAGCCAAATTATCGTGTAGATAAAAATCTTTGGATTGCTTACTATTTTAATAATCTGTTTCATTAAATATCATTTTCAAATTTCATGGATGAACAGAAATCTTTAAAATCTTTTTCAATTTCCAATATACCTTCCGCGCTGGCAGTCAGTTTAATGAATAGGGTCCTATTCCCCAGAGGAAAGATAGCTGCAAGAAAAGCAGTCTCCTTTTTTTCAAGATTAATCAGAAGGAATAATTGATAATTCCCAAGATCACTTATTCCATTTTCAGCTTCGGTTTCAATCTCTAATTTGGTTAATGGATTTAGGTCTATCTGTCCCCGCCATCGATTTACATTAGCTTCTAGGCCTCCCCCGTTCCCGCCTAATTCCATGATCGACAAATCTCCAGTTCCGGTAGAAAATGGAATTTCAAAACTTGCTAATCTCATTGATGTACTTTCAGTGTGTATCCATGAACTAGGTTTTTCCCATGTATATCTTGAAATATTATTTTTCCTTTCTACAGTTGGAGGTAAAAAAGTATTTACTTTTTTACTAGGTAAATGATATGTCCGGGTATGATGACCAAAATCACAGGATAGTGATACTAAGAACAATAAGGTTAAACTGATCTGATTTTTTACCATGGTAAAGGCTTGATTGTCTTATGATAAATTAAAATTATATTTCAATTAATTATTATAGTATAGTAAACTATTTTATTTGAAATGATAATACTTAAATCCGGAGAGTAATTTATTATCTATGTATTACAAATTGATTTCATTCCAACACTAAAAATGCTTCTGCGTGATACATATTCCCTCTTTGAAACAAATTGGGTGATATAAATTAAGTGTTGAAAAAGAAGATTAATGAGGAAGTATATCCCAATATTCTATCAGATGAAGAACTTTAGGATTAAACATATAATTTATCACTTAATGATCATTGTCCCATCAGAATTAAATCTGACCGCTTCTTTTTTCCTTAATAATTCCCCTTCAATAGTTATATTTTCCGAAAGTTCACAATATCTGAGTTGGCCATTCTCATAGAAACTCGTTTGGCCAGTTTTACTATGAATACCTGCAAACAAAGCAGAAAAAAAACGAAATTTTGCGCATGGAATCCCCTGTATTGCTTCATTTATAGCTAACCAGGCAGTTCTCAGTTGTCCATTAGGATAAAAACTTGTCATAAAACTGTGTCCATCTCCTCTACATAGATGTCCTTGGATTTCTGTATCCTGCTGCAGAAAACACCAATCGAACACACCATCCTCCGTAAAATGAACCCCAGTTCCTTTGGGAAGTGCCTGACCGGATAAAGTCCCACTTTGTTCAAGAAAACAAAATTCTATATTTCCGTTTACATAGTATTCCGTTTCATCTGAGCAGACAATATTCTGTACTCCTAAAAAGGATATAAATAATAATATCATACTTTGACAAGGTAATATGCCCATACCTCAGATAAAACAATAAAAATTTTATCTAACTAAGAATAAGTAGGAATATATATATAATCTGAAAAGATAAGTTTAAATGCCTAAATAAAGCAGATGCGCCCCGCAGCCAGCCTGACAATCTGTCGCTCCAAAGCCTTTAGCTACTATAGATGCATTCCCCATAATAAGTTTTTTGTTTTCACTGCACTCATGATCAAAAAATTTTGAGATGACACTGATATTCTCTATTTGAACATTCTTCTTTGTTAACAGATAATCGATGTGCCAGAAGCATGTCTTATCTGTTTTTTTGTGCCTATCAATTCTCTGTCTAAGGTATTTTTTCGCTCTTCCAGTATATATATACTGACCTTCGGGAAAAGTAAAGGTTCCTAGTTTTCCGATGGAGATAGAACAGGTTTTCTCAACCCTGATTCGTAGCTGGTAGACACCAGAATTCTTGGTATTCACAGTAGTTATGCGATTGAATACTTCTGTTCCCATATTTTTAAGCCTGGATTAATGATGCGGTACCATAAAGGCGGTATAAGACAAATAACTAAAGTGGTAAGATATCCGTAGGGCATTTGAGGTGAATTTTTGTACGGATCCAATTCCCAAAATTTTATTTTTGGCTTTTCATGATGTGCGGAATGTCTTGTTAAAGAAAAAAGTACCATGGTACTCATTCTCTTGTTTGTGTTCCAAGAATGCTCCGGTCCAACCGATTTTCCAGCACTTCGAACAAGACCATAATGTTCCATATAGTTCACAATTTCAAGGATAAATTTTGCAAAGAACGCTTGGCTCAAAAATAATGTTACTCCGAGCCAACCTCCTGCACTGAAAAATATAATACACCAAAATAATGACATTATATAGCCTGTCACCATCTTGTTTCTAAAAGAAAAAGTGCTAAAATTTTTTTTTCGGAGTCTCTTAAGTTCATGTTTCCAAGCACTTATATGTCCAAATACAGTTGATCGTATGAAAAAAGTATATACATTTTCTCCTTTACGGGCTGTTGCAGGGTCCTCATCCGTTCCAACAGTTACGTGATGGCCGTACACATGTTCAATGGAAAAATCTGCATTACAACTTGCTGACAAAAGCCATCTTCCTTCCAGCATGGAAACCCTGTCTTTAATACGATGAATAAGTTCATGACCTACATTGGTACCATACCCCGCTACTATGAATCCAACACCAAGTACAGCACCCAAATAATCAGACCACATATTACTGTCTCTTGCTAGAAAAATATCGTAGGCAAATAATCCTGACAATAATTCTCCAATATGTAAAAAATCCGTATTTGTACTTCCCGTTGCCCATGCAAAACTCAAAAACAAGATTATGATCAAGGGCAATGCTAAATGCAGGGGGAGTTCTATAAGCCAGGTGTGGCTATATTTCGGACGTGATGCATCTTCACCCAAGACGGCATCCCCTCCGATTACCACCAAAAATAACACAGCAAGCCCCAGCCACATCCAATGGCCACCAAGAAATATTCCTATTAATACAGAAAACAACAGAAAGGGTGTAATATAATATTTCATATATTTAGTCATTTTTTGTTTCCTCCTACAATTATTTATATGGTATTTATATCGCCTGACTATTGCAAGAAACCTGATAATGAAATTACACTATTTCCAGCAACATTCCCACTCGCTGACAGGCCGGCCCTCCATTTGGTTTTTAAAATACATATCAAGTAATTTTGCACAGGCTTTATCATTACTTATTGATTTTCTTAGGTATCTTAAGGTTTCCTGTGTCCACGTAGCACCAGTCACTCCAAGAGCAAGGCGCCGTTGAATGATATTGAGATACTTAGTTCTCTCAGCAAGTTCAACCCCTAATTGACTGAGGCCATCGTTTGCAACCTGCAGCATCTCATCAATCACATTTTTTATTGGCACTTCAACTGGTTTATTCTGATAGTTCTGTGGCCATAAGATGGTTGCTTTCAAACCACGTTTCGCTGCTCGATAAAAATTATATTCCGCAAAACGAAAGGGGAATCTCGACATGTATTCATCAATCCTTTCTTCAAGTCCCACTGCCATTCCTATTGAAAATGCTGCATTTGCCACCATGTCAAGGGCTGTAGGACCTGCAGGAAGTGCTCTAAATTCAATTCTCAAATGGCCTTTATGTGCATTTGAATATATGGCACGGTTCCATGGCCAAGTCGTTCCCATATGAAGATTAAGTTCGGCTAGTTCAGGAGTTTTTTCCTCGCGAATACCATGAGGATTCTCATCGAATATCTGGGGAATGATAGGTTCATACAAATTAACCGTTTCAGAAAACAGCTCCCAGGCACCGTTTCTTACCCAGCCATGACCAAAAGTAACTCGTGAGGGTTGCCTCCATCCTGATATATCAGGCATACGATTATCAATAGATTGTTTAAACAGAACTACCCGGGTTTCATCCCATAAACATTTACCCAGAAATACGCCTGAATTTGCCCCTACAGCAATTGCCATGGGCATGGTCATTTGCGCAGCATTAAAAGTATTGGCAAACTTATCTTTATCTGTCATTAAGTGTACTTGGAACGAAGTATTTGCCCCTTCAGCACACACTTCTGACGTGAAAAAATCCACAGACTCTTCTCTACCATCAATCTTGATATGGAATGGCTCCCCGCGTTGCTTGAGCAATTCCCCGCAGAGAACTCGATAGCGTCCCAAATCCGTTACATATTCATTGGAAAGATGTTTCTCCTGAAGTGTAGGCAGAATTCCAACTGCAAGTGGTCGTGTTCTTATCTTTTCAGCAACTGACCATAAAAAATCAAATTTAGTTCGCATTTCTTGAGCAAGTTTACTGAATGGGTCACCCTTGGCTTTTACCGGTGTTAGATTGAGTTCCAAATTGAATTGATTTAATTCTGGTTGAAATTGATCGTCCTGCAACATTTCCAGCAATTGGAGATTAACAGGACTAACATCACTCTGTTCGTTCATTAAATATAATTCGAGTTCGGCACCAATACAGGTTTCACTCTGACCGAATTTAGGACGGGCAATAACTTTTTTTAAAATATCGACTTGATCATGAATGCGGCGATTAAATTTCTCATAATCTTTTGCGGTATACTCTCTATCACCAATTTCACGACCCATAGCTGTATCTTAAGTTTTAAATACCATTTTTTGTTAATGAAAAACCTAAATTTACCTAATCCTAACTTTTTTACAAAGACATGGTCACATTCGATATTATATTAAAAATGTAGTTTACAATATTCTACTTTATTCCACGTTAAATTTTGTAATTTCATGGTCATTTTATCGAGAATAAATTTTAATTTATCACTTGTTTCAGGGGCCCTTAGCTCAGTGGTTAGAGCAGCGGACTCATAATCCGTTGGTCCGGGGTTCGAATCCCTGAGGGCCCACATATAAAATCTTATGATGGTATTGAATAGAAAGCGGGATATATTTCCCGCTTTCTATTTATCCTAATCTTGTTAAACAATATGATAAATTAGGGCAATCAGGCGTAATTTACTGCTCGCTGGTGTAATACCGATTTATTACTCTATCCCCACTTTATTTATATAGAGGAAATCCCTTTTATGATATGGTAAAAACCCATCATTTTGAAACTAAACTTGAATTGATTTGATCATGTATGTCACGGTATTTTCTTTAAGCTAATGATACATATAAAAAACAACTCAGAGGTAAAATTATGAGCAATGCTAAACTGATTATTAAAGATCAGACAATCGAACTACCCATTATTATCGGAACGGAAGGTGAAAAGGCAATTGATATTACTGGTCTCCGGGCAACGACAGGCTACATTACATTTGATCCTGCTTATGGTAATACAGGTTCTTGTGCTAGTGATATCACTTTCATCGATGGAGAGAAAGGAATCTTAAGGTACAGGGGTATTCCTATAGAACAACTGGCAGAAAAATCTTCATTTGTTGAAGTGTGCTATCTTCTCATATATGGGAATCTTCCAAATCAGGAAGACCTCAATAATTTCAGACATGAGATCAGATATCACTCAATCATTCATGAAGATTTCAAAAGATTGTTTGATGGTTATCCCATCAATGCTCATCCAATGGGAGTATTGGCTTCTACTGTTGGCGCTCTTTCTACGTTTTATCCCAGCTCAGACAATGGCGACGTTGATCTGAATATTGTCCGCCTTCTTGCAAAAGTAAAAACGTTGGCGGCATTTGCCTACAAAAAATCCATCGGCCAACCATTCATTTACCCTAGAAATAATCTTACCTTTGAAGAAAATTTCCTCTATACCATGTTTGCCGTACCAGCTGAGGACTACCAAGTTGATCCTGTGATGAGTGATGCTCTTCGGCTTCTATTGGTGCTACATGCCGACCATGAGCAAAACTGTTCCACTTCCTCCGTCCGTATGGTGGGGAGCAGTCAATCACACCCATTTATATCCATCGCTGGGGGCATTGCTGCTCTTTGGGGGCAATTGCATGGCGGTGCTAATCAGAAGGTTATCGAAATGCTACGGATGATTCATAAAGATGGGCATAACTATCAGAAATATGTGGATTTGGCAAAAAATAAGAAGTCAGAGTTTAAACTCTTTGGTTTTGGGCATCGCGTGTATAAAAACTTAGACCCTCGAGCCAAAATTCTGAAAGGAGCTGCAGACAGGCTTTTGGAACGGCTCGGTGTTTCTGACCCCCTCCTGCAGATTGCTATGGAGTTAGAGGAAATCGCACTGAAAGATAACTACTTCGTCGAACGGAGGCTTTACCCCAATGTAGACTTCTATTCCGGTATCATCTATCGTGCTATGGGTATACCTACAGATATGTTTACGGTAATGTTTGCCTTGGGAAGACTGCCTGGTTGGATTGCCCAATGGAAAGAGATGGCTGAAGAGAAAAATCAGCGGATTTATCGTCCGAGACAAATCTATACGGGGAATCCTATATCAGAATATACACCATTTGACAAACGGTAGCGTTCTAGCCAAAGAAACTTCTTGAAAAAAAGCGTATAATTAGGAAGCCATCATCGGAAACGGGGGCTTCAAAGTGTGCTCCGGTACCTGGACTCGAACCAGGGACACGCGGATTAACAGTCCGCTGCTCTAACCAACTGAGCTATACCGGAATTCTATATTTATTGTAAAAATAAATTTGACGAATTTATTGTACTTTAATTTTCCTTTCAAAGCTACATTTCTTTTTCAACAACAAGAATTTTTCCTTCTACAAAAAGTCCCTGCCTCAATTGACCATCAGTCAGATAAACCAATCCACACTCTTCATGAGGCTCACCGAAAACAGAGTGTATAGATTTCAGACCTCCAAGCCATTTCCGTTTATCCGATAAATACACCAAGTCTCCCATTTTCGCCTTCATTTTTTCCATATCAGATTTCGAAAATGAAACGGTAGAATCATCGCCTTCAATCTGCTTCCACATCACCTCCACTTTATCACCTTCTTCATCGTTTGGTTTGCTCCCCTTAAAATATTCCCTGGCTTTTTCAATAGACCACACTGTCAAACCTTCTATTTCCTTTTCTGATTTCGGCTGAGTAAATAACGTCACAATCACGCCTACTCCTAGACAGATAAGGGTATTATATAACGCTCGGATATATGTGTACGGATGATCCGGATCCATGACTATCCCATGATCAAAAGGAGCGATAATAATACCCGGATACTCGCTTCCAATCCACATGAGAAAAGCGCCACCAATAAATGTCATAACAGCTGCCCATGTTGTATATCTCCGCCAAAATATTCCTAGAAAAATAGCAACTACCATGGGTGGTACCACTGTACTATGAAAGAATCCATGAGCCTCATATAAAGTAGGAAAATTATTAAAAAATATAGTGCTAGCAGCTCCTAATATGGTTGCACCGGCAGAAACAATCATGGCAATTTTCAGGTAATGTTTATCACTGCGATTCTTAACAATGGGTTTATACACATCATTGACGACCACAGCAGCCACGGCATTTATCAGCGTGTCCACGGTGGACATAAGTGCAGCAGCGACTGCAGCAATAATAAATGCAAAAACAACTTCCGACGTAGTTATGATGCTTGCTACATAAGTAAAAACATGGTCTAGTTTAATTGTAGCATCCCATGTATTTGGCATAAGATTGGAAATAGACCGTCCGATCCAGCCAGCATTGGAAACACAGATGGTAGATAAAGGGAGTAGGAATAAGACATTAAATACTACAGATTTTCTGCCATCATTAACGGATTTCGCAGCCATAAAACGCATAATGAGTCCCTGATTCATAAACAAAAATCCTACGGAACCTGCAACCCCATCCTGCCAGAATATCCCTACAAAATTAAAGTTTGATGGTTTATTAAAATGCGCCAAAGGCAATTTAAACTCAGGAGATAGAGAATTCCAAAATGAACCAAATCCACCAACATACTGAATGCCCAATATAAAAACAAAAAGACCAGCAAAAAGTAGAATAAAACCTTGTGCAAGATCAGTAAAAATAATAGCGGTCTGCCCACCAAAAGTAATGTAAACACCTGAAATGACGGCAACCACCATTATAATTGTGTACAAATCCCATCCTAAAATAGGTTCCAAAGTTTTTCCCATGGTCAAAAAACCAATTGCGATATAACCAATCATATACACTAAGATAGCGATAGTGGCTAGAACCCTTACCCACTTATTAAACCGCAGTTCAAAGTAATTTGGGATAGAATGAATCTTCGTGTAATATACAATGGGCAACCAACCAAATAAAAAGAATGGAACAAAAAACCAGTCGTTCATATAAGTCATGGTTGAAGAAAACCCATGCTGATAAGCTTTGGCAGAATATTTTAGAAAACTGTGTGAACCGACTCCTGTTGCAACAATAGACATAGAGATGAGCCACCAAGAAAATCTTCTGCCACTAAAAAAGAAATCCGAAGTGGTCCGGTTGTACCTAGCAAAATAAGATCCAAACCCAAGAATGAGAGTAAAATACCCAAAAATAACTACCCAAAAAATGGTGGAAGTTTGAATCATTAAGATTCCTTTCGATTCATTGAAGTAACAACTAAATACAAAAATGCCATGATAAAAAGAAACAATAGAATGATGACAGCAGAAGCGCTTTCGTAACCGAGAGCAGCTAGAGAAACCGTGCTGTGTATCACAACATACCAAGCAAAACCTAAAAAGAGTATAAACAACCAGATGCGATGGTGTCTTCGTTTTAAATCTAGTGAACGAGACTTTAATACAAAAATCATTCCAAAGATAAAAATAATTCCACCTACTCCATACAAATAAATAAATGGAAGCCAGGTTCGGGTGAAATCAAGCATTATTTTCTCCATCAAAAACAGGTTTCAGCTCGTCCCATGTCTCTTCCAATCCCTCGACTATCACTTTTGTGTTTCCAAAAATAGGCATGAAGTTTGTGTCACCTTTCCAACGAGGCACCACATGAAAATGGATATGGTCCTTTATCCCTGCACCTGCTGACTCACCTATATTTGCTCCAATATTAAATCCATCTGGATTTAAGACGTTTGACAATGCATTAATGCACCGGTCAATCTGTTCAAGTATTTCTAGCCTTTCAACTTGATCTAATCCCGTGAATGAATCAATATGACGGAACGGAGCTACCATAAGGTGTCCATTTGTATAAGGATACAAATTCATTAAACTAAAGGAATTTTCTCCTCTGAATAGTATGAGTTCATTTCTATCTTCCATTTTAGGTTTATAACAAAATATACACCCTTCATCCTTTTTACTCCGAATATAATCTATCCGCCACGGCGCCCAAAGTTTCTTCATTTAAATTGGAAATGGAAGAATATCAATTTTCTTCCCGACTTTTATTAAATGCAGATTTGACTCTTTTTTCCTGATCTTTAGGCATATTCTCATAATGACTAAACTCTTCCGAATGTAGCCCCCTTCCACCGGTGAGTGAACGAATGGTATTGGCATAATTATACAATTCTGCTTGAGGAATTTGAGCATTAACAATTTGGAAACCACCATCAGCTTCCATCCCCATTACTTTTCCTCTCCTTCCGGAAATATCACCCATAACATCACCCATGTGTTCTTCTGGCATTTTAACCTGCACCTTACAGATTGGTTCTAATAATCCCGGCCTGGCACCTAAAAAGGCTTCCCTAAATGCATGCTTCCCCGCAGTTTGAAATGCAATATCTTTTGAGTCCACGGGATGTTGCTTACCATCATAAAAATCTACCTTCACGTCCACCACATGACATCCGGCAAGCACACCATCTTCCAAAACAGTTTTCACCCCTTTCTCAACTGAAGGCACAAACACCCTGTCCACATTTTGGCCACGGAGTGATTCTGTAAACTCAAACCCTTCTCCTCTAGGTTTGGGTTCAATTCGCATCCAGACTTCAGCAAATTGCCCTGCTCCTCCAGATTGTTTTTTATGCCTATATTTAGATTCTCCCTTCCCATGAATGGTTTCACGGTAGGGAATTTTAGGTTTAATAAGATTCACTTCGATATTAAACCTTCGCTGGAGTCTTTCAATTGAAATTTTTAAATGCAATTCTCCCTGTCCAGATATAATAGTCTGCCTTACCTCGCTATCCACACGATAAACAAATGTGGGGTCTTCTTCATGAAGCGCTGCCAATCCAACGGCAAGCTTTTCCTCATCACCTTTGGAATTTAATTCTACGGCTGAATGTATATTGGGATTCGGAAATTGAGTTTTTTGAAGAGATACTTTTTTAGAGACACTACATAATGTATCCGAAGAGTGAGTATTTTTTAATTTAACAACTGCTCCCATATCTCCTGCATTAAATTGTTGTACACTTGTTCGATTCTTTCCATTTAAGATCGATAATTGCCCAATCCGTTCGTTGTTTCCTCTATTTGTATTTACTAAATCCGAACCAGAAATCACTTTCCCTGAGTATACCCTGAAAAAGGATAAATCACCTACATGGGCTTCACTAATTGTTTTAAATACTTGAGCTACCGTTTCTGAATCATTGATAGAAACTTTCGTTTCATTTCCATTACTATCTAACACGGATATATCGCCCCTGTCTTTGGGAGAAGAACCGTATTTTGATATAAAATCCATGATGCGGGGGACACCTACATTTGTCTGGGCAGAAGAACAGAAAAGTGGAATCAGTGTTTGATTCTGAACTGCTGCATGGATACCTCCCCGCATTTCTTCTTCAGACAAACCCCCTTTTTCAAAAAAAGTTTCCAGTAAGGAGTCATCCGATTCTGCAACATATTCAATCAGTTCTTCATGTAGTTCAGATGCTTTAATCTCCCACTCACCTTCTGCAGGCGCTTCCGAGTATCTTCCAGATCCATCTGTCTGATAGGTGATAATTTCTTTCCGGAGAACATCAAGAATCTGATTGAATCCGGGCCCGGAGTTTATCGGCAGTTGTATGGGGAATACATTTTTACCAAATCGCTCCTTAGCTGTGTTTAAAATTTCTTCAAATTTTGTGTGTTCCCTATCTAAACCATTTACAACCAGCATTTTGGGAATCCCAAATTTAGTAGCATAATCCCAAACCTGCTCTGTACCAACTTCAATCCCTGCTACAGCATGAATCACCAACATTGCCATATCCGCAACAGAAATAGCTCCAATAGCTTCGCCGATAAAATCCAAATATCCTGGAGCATCTATAAAATTGAATTTTTTATTTTCCCATTCCACAAAAAGTGGAGCGGCATGGATGGAGATCTGTCTGTCTTTTTCACCTGGATGATAATCTGAAACAGTACTACCAGCTTCTACAGATCCGATTCTATTTACAATACCTCCATTAACTAAAATAGCTTCCGAAAGAATTGTCTTTCCACAACCCCCATGTCCTACAACTGCAAAATTGCGAATGTCAGCTGTTTGATAATCTTTCACAATAGTAATCCTTTATAAATTAATTATAATATAAAACGGGCAGAATTGTAGCCTTATAATCTGGTCATAACCAAGAGATTTTCACTCATTTCATTTCAGAGATAATTACAGAATGTTGGCTGATATATTCCCTCAAGACAGGCACAACAAAAATTCCTTCCAAATCCATTATCGAAAATTCATGTGCCAAAATATGAAGCCTCTGTTCAATAGGCTTCATTTTATTTAATACAATAACTTTATCCTTCCTGATGATACATCTCCCACCGTTAAAATCGCCTTTCCCCTTAATAATTCGCAACCCCAACTTTTCAGCTAAAGTCTCAAAATGTTCCATTAATTGATTTGGTTTCATCTACAATAAATTTTCCCGATTTGATCCGGCTATCAACCCCACCATTGACTTTACTTCTTCCACCTGATCCTTATGGACAACCAAAGTGACATCATCTGTGTGAACTGTAACTACATTTTCAAGTCCTACCACAGCAGTAAAATGATCCTGAGAATATATAAAATTATCTTTTCCATTTAAAATCATCCCCTCTCCTCGTACTACATTACCCTCCTTATTTTTGGGTAAAATATCATAAAGAGCATTCCAAGAACCTAAATCATTCCATTTAAAATCTGCTTTAATAACATAAGCATCAGAACCAACTTTTTCCATGAGTCCATAGTCAATGGATTCTGGAGTGATAGATTCCCATAGATAACTAATATCCTGATTCTTTTTTAAAATTGGTTTCATTTTAATCAATTGTTTATACAGATCTGGGATGTGAACCTTCATCAGGTCTAGAAGTACATTTGCTCTCCAGATAAAAATTCCTGAATTCCATAAAAAATCACCGCTTTGCATGAACCGTTTTGCTAAATTGAGATGGGGCTTTTCTGCAAAGGTTTTCAAATGGTATGTATCAGCTTGACCTGCAACTTCATCTTTGTTATACTGTATGTATCCATATGCAGTAGAAGGATAAGTTGGTTTAATCCCTATAGCCGCAATAGAATGTTTTTTTTGCACTAAGTGATTAGCTGTTTTTAATGCTTTTTGGAATTTTTGATGACCTACTATAAGATGATCTGCAGGGAATACTCCCATGACACTATCTTTTTTCAACATTTCCAAACGTAACGCAGACAGACCGATACAAGGAGCCGTATTTTTCCCGCTGGGCTCAATAATAATGTTCTCTTTTGGAATCCCTTCTATTGTTTCAGTAATTTTATTCGCGAGATCTGAACGGGTAACAATGAATATATCATCAACAAATTTGACTTTCCGGAGGCGGTCAACAGTCATTTGAAGCATGGAATCTCCACCTACAATATTTAATAATTGTTTTGGACTTTCTTTACGGCTCAAGGGCCAAAATCGGGTGCCGCTCCCACCTGCCATAATAACACAATACAATTTCTATTTCAATCCCAAATTAATCTCTTTAAGCTCGTAATCCCAATTTGCCCGGATATCAATCGTGTCCGGATAAAAATAAAACCACTCTGCCCGTTTAAAAGGGAAAATCTCACCGTAACTGTAATCTTCACTATTATCTGAATCTTCGAAAAACAATAATGTGTATTTACCTGAGGGCAATGTGTTTAATTCAAATGTTGAATCAGAATTTACAACGGTTGGGTATCTGTCTGATGGATTTTCAATGGATACAGCCTCAATAACTAATTGTTGTATCTGTTGATTAATAATTATCCCTTTCAGTCGACCGTAACCAAGACGATCCTTCGTAGTTATTTTAATGGAATAAATTGGATCTTCCAGTGAAATATAACGTAGAGTGTCCAATGAATTCAATGTTAGCGAATAAATTAAATTTTCTTCCCATCCATTCTCTGGTACTATATTTATTTTCATAGGAGTATCCCACACAACATTCATTCTCACAGTATCCGTATCATTTTTTGTTAATGTATAAGAAAACAGAGAACGGTATTTTTCAACCGGCCTGGATAATATAATTTCCACTGGAGGTCCTCCATCTTTATCTGGGCTCAGTATTAGTGTTTTTCCAGGTTTTTTAATTTCAAGAAAGGTTGTATCTGTTTTTGAAGGTACTTTTGTTTTGACTCTCATTGAGTCCAATACGATTTTGTTCTCATTTTTTATCAATGTGGATTTAACTATTGTTTTTATATCTCTTTTGAGAGAATCAACAAAAAATATTAAACTATTTTCGTTCTCTGGGTCAAAAAATATTTCAGGCGTATACAGTAGTGTATCATCTTGAATAATATGTACAAGATTTTCTAACGGGAGTTCTCTTACCGATCTGTTAAAAAATAATCGTCCCCATCGTTGGTCAATAATATCAGAACGAGTGAGCTTCAATGGGAATTCATTTGTTTTCATCCTCATTGTAACATTGGTAATTATATCCTGGTCATTCAAAAGTAAATTCTCTGAAATTGGCAGACCTAATCTAAATACTGCAGATCCCACTGGCCTCCCAACACTTTCTCTTCCAACACCTAAAATACAATACCTTCCTGACGACAAATATTGTAAGCTAAAAGAACCATCATCAGCAGCATCTGCAGTATATTCTGGCTGAGAAAAATAGATGGAGTCACGATGAATACCCTCTTCCCATTTCCATAGATGGACAGATACTTTCTCCTCATCGTAAAGTTTTCCTGAAATTTCACCGGAGTCAATGATATCTCCTGTGCTGAATGCAATCTGACCTCCTTTTTCAAGAGACACACTATGTTCATCCTTCAGGTCTCTGCTCATTGTTAAAATATATGTTCTGTTTGATTCGAGCTCTTCGGGTATTTCAATCATAATTACATCATCATGTAATTCAACTGTCCATTTTCCTCTGAGTTTTGGTGAAATGGAAAAAGCTTTTTCAAGTCCAGTTTCGCTCATATACTCTGAAAAAAAAAGACGAATTTTATTTCCACTCCATCCTGTAGTACCCTGAGGAGGATCACTACCAATTAAAACAGGAGGAGTTTTATCTTTCGGGCCACCAGACGGTGCTTTAACAGCAGCGCATGAGTTCAGAAAAATGAGATAAAATATAAGATTTAAATAATAAAGTGCTGTCGTCCGCCAAATGGTCATATTTGAATTTTTGAAATGTCGGGTATTATTCTGATTTAGACAGTCAAATTTACAGGGATTTCCCTTAACAAAGTGATGGACTTCAAAGTAACTGCACAGGTGACACACCAGACTTTCACTCCACAATTATAGGCCTGAACAAGTGCTTCACCAAACTGAGGGTCCCTCTTCCACATGGGTTTAAATAATTTTCCGTCTCTTCTTTGGCAAACAAACAAAATACCTGCTTTGTTCCCCTGTTTCACTAATTCTGCTAAAGCCAATGCATGACGTGTGCCTCTTTCCGTTACTGCATCGGGAAATTGTGCGATACCATTTTCAACATAAGTAACAGATTTAATTTCAAGGTAAAATGGATTACCCTTTGGTGATTCCAAAAGAAAATCAAATCTGTGTTTACCCATTGTCACTTCAGACTTAACAAGTTTATAATTTCTGAACATGGGTAAATCATCTTTTTTTAGAGATTCTTTTACAAATCGATTAGGCAAAGTAGATACTAAAGAAATAAATTGTCCTTTATGATAGACCATGACAGTTGTGAATCGTGTTTTTCTATGGATTTTATCTGAAACTGGTCTTAGATATAATTCTGCATCTGGAAGCAACAATTCTCTCAATCTTCCTGGATCGGGCAGGTGGCTTTGAACCAATTCCCCATTTATTTCCACCATCGATAGAAATCGGTTAGGGCGGGAATGAAATCGTCCTTTGATAAGAGGTCCATCAATCTTCACGGACAAATTTAATTCACTTAAGGAACATGCACCAATTTCCTTTCAAGAACAGTAAATTGTTATATGAAGTTTAAAAAAAACTAAGGAATAGTAGTTTGTGCAATAGTATCAGGAATAGAAAAGAAGTATTATTATTAACATAATTTTATTTACTCATATTTATCCGTTTCTCTTTAACACCATTGGCTAAATCAGCAAGTGATTCTAATTTTATCATTTCCCGAATTGAGTTGCGAATTGGCTCCCATTTATTATGAAGGGGGCAGGGAATATCATTTGAACATATATCATAACCAACGATACAACGATCCTTTTCAGGTGGAGGTCCATCAATAGCATAAATAATCTGATCTAAATAAATATCTTTTGGATCTTTTGCTAAATAGACCCCGCCTGCCCTTCCTCGTACAGCCTTTAGTAACCCATATTTAACCAGCGATTGTGTTATTTTAGCAAGAAACTGACGAGAAACTCTATTTTCTTCAGCGATTATTCTAACCATCACCGGTTTTTCAGATTTATTTTCTGCCAAATATATCATAGCCTGTAAGGCATATTCCGCAGATTTTGAATATAATATCAAGTTATAGTATTCTACTAAACTGTTTACATTATTATTGAGGGCATCTTCTTTCTGCTGGTTGAAACAAAACATTTTGAATGCAACCCTGCTCATATCGCTTGAGGTAGGGCTCAAGAGCCCTTATTAGGTTTAGGAGGCCAATTGAAGCGATAAGAATAATTTCAAAAACTCTTCATACTCTCTTGAGCAGGCATTACATTCAAATTACTTGGAGCAAACTTACA
>Ga0066827_10000103_pt1 | contig 35504 bp, 28 predicted proteins | sample ETNtaG_34_FD_65609 | JGI IMG/M metagenome (GOLD analysis project Ga0066827, IMG submission 65609) | Marine microbial and viral communities from oxygen minimum zone, Eastern Pacific Ocean - ETNP201306SV51 | ecosystem: Environmental > Aquatic > Marine > Oceanic | place: Pacific Ocean: Eastern... | reverse complement strand
AAGAAGATGAAGAGAAGACCGGGAAGGAAACAAATGTTTCTGAAATAATAACACCTCAATTAAAGAAACAAAACGAGACAAAAGATGATATTTTAAAGGATTCAGATACAATAACTTTTTCTTTAGAAAGCTGGTTGAAAAATATTGATAGAATATATGAAAAAACATCAAGCAGCGAGGCGCCGCAACCAAAATAGATACTAAATGGAATATTGATTTTCTAAATCCTTTGTGAAGAATCCGAAATTAGAATATCGAAATCCGAAACAAATTCGAATAACAAAATTTCTAATGCTCAAAACTCAAAAGCCTTACATCCACCAAAGCATGTTCAGGTTGTTTTGAATTTTGATATTGTTTCGGATTTCGATATTCTAATTTATATTTCAATCTTTTGCACAAAAACGCTGCTAAAAAAATAAAATGTTGAAAGTTAGTAATACGATTCGTGTTTTCTGCCTTTAACAAATGAATTTTAAAGAAATCAAAAAACTCATATCTATTTTTGAAGATAGTAAAATATTATCCGAACTGGAAGTTGAAGAGTCTGGGTTTAAAGTCCGTTTAAAAAAATCTGCCCATGAAACGGAAGTTATTCAAACAACCCCTTCTGCTCAGCCCTCTTCTTCTAAGCCTTCCCATACAGCTGTTGGAAAAACAGAAGAAGCTCATGAAGCGGGAATGGAAGGTTTAATAAAATTTGAATCTCCTATAGTTGGCACTTTCTATCACGCTCCGGGTACTAATAAAAAGCCTTTTGTAAAGGAAGGTGAAATCGTTCAAAAGGGGCAAATCCTGTGCATTATCGAAGCCATGAAAATCATGAATGAAGTTGAGGTTGATATAAAAGGGCGTATTATTAGAGTCTACGTTGAAGATGGCACTCCCGTGGAATTTGGACAGCCTCTCTTCCTCATAGAACCACTTTGAAATTCACGATTTTGATCTGTACTACAAACTTATAACATTGGCTTTTATAACAAAGTTTTTTTACACCCCCCAATTAGAATTAGAGTGGTGTAATTTCCCCATAGCAAAGGGGGATGTTAATTCATTTTCTTCGTGTCCTTCGTGAGCTTCGTGATAATAAAAAATCTTGGTTGCGGCGAAGCTCGACAGTGTAATCATTATCAATATGTTTCAAAAAATCTTAATAGCCAACCGTGGTGAAATTGCTTTAAGAATAATCAGGGCATGCCGGGAGCTGGGAATCAAAACCGTTTCTGTACATTCTACAGTTGACGAGAATTCTCCTCATGTTCGTTTCTCGGATGAGTCTGTATGTATAGGTCCCCCGGAAAGCCATCTGAGCTATCTTCAAATTCCAGCTATTATCAGCGCCGCTGAGATAACAGGCGCGGACGCCATTCACCCTGGCTACGGTTTTCTATCGGAAAATCCACACTTTGCGGAAATTTGCCATTCCTGCAAGATTAAATTTATCGGCCCCACATCAGAAAACATACGAATCCTTGGAAATAAAGCAAAAGCCAAGGAAATTATGAAAGCCGCTGGTGTTCCCGTTATACCCGGTACAGAAGATCAGTTAGATTCTCCTGAAACAGCAAAAAAAATGGCCAGGGAAATTGGATATCCGGTAATCATTAAATCATGCTTCGGGGGCGGCGGGAGAGGAATGAGAATAGTTGAAAAAGAAGAAAAAATTGAAGCTATATTCTCCTCTCTTCAAAAAGAGGCTTTTAATTCTTTCGGAGAATCCAATCTTTACATAGAAAAATATCTTCAAAAACCAAAACATATAGAATTCCAAATTCTTGCTGATACCGAGGGAAATATTATCCACCTGGGAGAAAGGGACTGCTCTATCCAGCGTCGCCATCAGAAACTGATAGAAGAAACTCCTGCTGCCCAACTTAGCGATTCTTTGCGAAAAAAGATGGGAGAAGCCGCAATTCAAGCGACAAAAGCCGCAAATTACACCTCTGCTGGCACTGTTGAGTTTTTAGTTGATTCTAAAGGGGGGTTTTATTTTATCGAAGTAAATACTCGCATTCAGGTGGAACATCCTATAACAGAACTGGTAACCGGCATAGATCTGATAAAAGAACAGATTAAAATTGCCGCGGGGCATAAGCTTTTATCGGGAAAAGATAACTTTCGTTTCGAAGGCCATAGTATTGAATGCCGTATTAATGCCGAAGACCCAAAAAAATTTATCCCATGTTCTGGGAAAATAACCGCATTGAATTTACCCGGCGGTCCCGGCGTAAGAGTGGACACGGCTATATATTGTGATTACACTGTTCTCCCATATTATGATTCTTTAATTGCCAAACTGATCGTTCATGGGAAAGATCGAGAAGAAGCCATCCGTAAAATGGACCAGGCTTTGCATGAGTTTCAGGTGGAGGGAATAAAAACTACCATTCCATTTCATCGAAAAGTTTTTAAAAACAAGAATTTTATCAAAGGAGAATTTCATACTGATTTCGTGGATTCTTTTCTTCAACATTAGCTCTTCCATTCTCCAATAAATACTTTCAATGCAAAAAAAACCTTTTGCTGCAAAGATACAAAGGCGCAAAGTTACGGATTACGGATTACGGATTTCAGATTGTAAATTAAAATTCACAAATACAAAATCAGCTCATTCCAAAATCTACAATCTACAATCTACAATCTTAATAATGCCTTTGTGCCTCATTGCCTTTTTCCTTACCGCGTGCAGCACGAACCGTATTGCTGTTCAATCTTCCATTTCCATACTCAAAAATACAGTCATAGCTCTAAACGAAGAAGAAGACCCTGATTTTGCGGATAAGGCCATTGCATCCCAACTAAAAATGTTGGAGGGGATGATAAAAACCGACTCGGGAAATGAGGAACTTCTTTTGCTTGCCGCAAGAGGATTTTGCTCTTACGCGTTTAGTTTTATAGAGGACAATGACAAAAAAAGAGCAAAAATATTTTATCGGAGAGGCCTGAACTACGGCTTGCAAATTTTAATATCCGATAAATCCTTCGAGGATTCTTTAAAAAAAAGGAATGAATCTTTTAAAGCGGCACTAAACAATATTAGCAATGAGAATCTCCCCGTCCTTTTCTGGACAGCATACTGCTGGGGCGGTTTGATAAACCTGAACCGAAACTCTCCAGAGGCTCTCATAGCCCTCCCTCAAGTGGAAAATATGATGAAGAGAGTGTTAGAACTAAACGAACGCTATTATTTAAGCGGTGCGCACCTGTATTTGGGGGTATTCTATGTAAGCATGCCTCCAATGTTTGGAGGAAAACCGGAAAAGTCCCAATTCCATTTTAGTAAAGCGCTTGAGATGACTCAAAGGAAGTTCCTGATGGCCCATGTCCTTTACGCGAAATCCTATGCTATACAAACGCAAAATAAAACACTTTTTAAAAATCTTCTCAAAGAAGTATTAGATTCCCCATCCGATATTCTCCCCTCTCAACGCCTTGCCAATGAACTCGCAAAAAAGAAAGCTAAAATATTACTTCAAAACATCAGCGAATACTTTTAATTGTAGCGTGGCCATAGGGGCACAACTATAAGGGCTACCACCCAATCTGCCAAAAAATTGTGCAAAAAAACAATTCCGTAAACTTGTAGTGCAATGGGTGCAAATACGCTAAGGAAATATTTATCCCTGTTAAACCCCTGTTCTTTTAGCGACCTTTTTTGAATCAATCGAGTGGTAGCCCTATTTGATTATCTGCTATCCATGGCTTCAACCCTTCGGGCGGCTTTCCTTCAGAAACCGTCCAATTCGGTCTTCCTTCTCGAAAGTGTTTAGCGAGCGCATTCCTCACAGTTTGCTACGAGGAGCTTCAATTGTAGTTGCGACACCTTGCCGCTCTATGATAAATTTTAAGGCACTATGTCAAAAATCCTAAAACAATTAAAAAATAAAATTCTAGTTCTTGATGGGTCCATGGGTGCTCTTTTGCAGGATAAAGGTCTGCCGCCGGGTTACGCACCAGATATATGGAATATTGAAAAACCGAATATTATTAAATCCATTCACGCGGAATATGTCAGGGCTGGAAGCAACATTATATTAACGAATACATTCGGTGCTTCACGACTCCGCCTCAGGGAGTTTGGCGAAGATAAAAATTTGAAGAAAATTAACAAGGCTGCGGTAGCTAATGCTTGCGCCGCAACCAAAGGCAAATCCTTTATTGCCGGAGATATTGGCCCCTGCGGAACAACCATTGAACCCTTTGGAGAACTCCCTTTTAAAGAAGCTGTGGAAATCTTTAAAGAGCAGGTAAAGGTACTTGTGGGCGCCGGTGTTGATTTAATTTCCATTGAAACCATGTTTGACCTTCAGGAAATGAAAGCTGCTGTGATTGCTGCGAAAGAAGTTGGGAAAGTCCCAATAATGGCAATGATGACTTTCACCAAAGACCTGATGACTGATACAGGAACAGACCCGGAAACCGCCGCGGTCGTCCTGGAAGGGCTTGATGTGGATATTATAGGAACGAACTGTTCTACTGGGCCGGAGCATATGCTGCCGGTTGTTGAAAAACTGGCAAAGGCGACGGATAGGTTTATATCTGTTCAACCGAACGCGGGTTTGCCGGTTAGTAAAAGTGGAAAAACTATTTACCCTGCGTCTGCGGATGAAGTAGCTTTATATGCTAAGAAATTTGTACAGGCTGGCGCTAATATTATTGGTGGGTGCTGTGGGACTACTCCGAAATATATCAAACTGATCTCTAAGATTTTAAAAAACAAGGTTCCAAAACCAAAAACAAAATCATCCTGTCTCAGAATAACGAGCAGGGTTAGAACCGCTTATATCGGATCGGGTTATCCTTTTTTTAAAATTGGGGAAAAGATCAATCCCACAGGGAAAAAAGCTTTTGCCGAATCGATAAAAGAAGGAAGAACCGACCTTATTGTTACAGAGGCCCGCAAAGAGTTTGAAGCAGGAGCGGACGCTCTGGACGTTAATGTGGGAGTCCCGATGATTGACGAACCAGGTATGATGGCAAAAGCCATTGCAGCAGTTCAAAATGTTGTGGATATACCGCTCGTTATTGACAGTTCCAACACTGACGCCCTGGAACAAGGCTTGATAAATTATACAGGAAAAGCGCTGGTCAACTCTGTAAATGCGGAAGATGAAAGATTAGAAAGAATATTGCCTATTGTAAAAAAATATGGTGCAGCAGTAATCGGACTGACTGCCGGAGATGAAATACCGGAAAAAGCGAAAGATCGCTTAAAAAGCGCTAAAAAAATTTTGAAATATGCTTTAAAATGCGGCATCTCAAAGGAAGATATAATTTTTGACTGCCTCGCGCTTGTAGTATCTGCCATGCAAAACGGTGCCAGGGAAACTCTTAATGCCATCCATCTGATTAAAACTGAATTAGGCGCGCCTGTAATTTTAGGGATCAGTAATGTTTCCTTCGGACTGCCGGGCCGGAAGACGATCCATAATACATTTATGGGAATGGCCATCTCCAGGGGGCTCGATGCGGCAATTATTAATCCCTATGATCCTGAAATGCATAAGGTCGCAGCGGCAGCGTCTTTATTTTCCGGAAGAGATATTGGTTGTAAAAAATATATTGACTTGCAGGCCGGGTTTACGGAAACCGAAGAAGTAGAAAAAAAGAAAAAAGAAACCCATTTAAAAGTAAAAGGAATAAGAGAATTAATTTTTGACGCTGTGCTTGAAGGAGAAAAAGATTCCATTGAGGCGTTAGTTTCAAAGGCTGTTGAAAAAGAAGAGGACCCCTTTGAGCTGTTTGTAGACGTCATGACCCCGGCTATTCACCATTTGGGGGACCTCTTTGCCAAAAGAAAGAAATTTATTCCTCACCTTGTAACTTCCGCGGATACCATGAAGCGGGGTGTCGATATCCTCAAGCCGCTGATGGAAAAATCTGGAAAAATGCGGAATAAAGGAACAATTGTTTTTGCCACGGTTAAGGGAGACATCCACGATATCGGGAAAAATGTTTGTGTCATTATGCTTGGGAACTTCGGTTACAATGTTATTGACCTTGGGAAAAATATTTCATGTGAAGATATTCTGAAAGCAGTTAAAAAACATAAAGCTCATGCGGTTGCCCTGTCCGCGCTCATGACAACAACCATGATGCAGATGAAGGAAGTTATAGATTCTCTGAGGAAAGAAAGCTTGAATTGCAAGGTCATGGTAGGCGGAGCAGTCGTCACCAGGGCATTTGCCAAAGAAATAGGTGCTGACGGTTATTCCAAAGATGTAGGGGATATTGTTTCTGTTACAGAATCATTAATATAAAAAATAATTAAGGGATCAAAGGATTAGAAAAATACTTATATATACGATCAAGGTGTTCGTGACTATCTGGCAGCTTCCAGCTGAATATTTTATTACTTGGTTCATATTTTATCCCAATGTTCTTCATTGATTATCTCTATATCCTGCATAGGTGCATTACGAAAAGATCACGGGCAACGAGCAGAAACAAAATAAACTTTGTAATAAAAAAATTTTGATAGCAGTGGTCTTCAGAAATTAAGACCCACTGCTCGTTGTCCGGGATCGGGGATTAAATACAGCATTCAACTAAAAGCGGTTAGGGTTCAGTTTAATGTGCAATGAAACGGCAGAGCTAAGCTCAGCTTTGTTATTGCACTGAAAAAAATTCAGCATTACGTATCCCGATTACACACCCCGTCGTCGGAGGCGACACCCCTCTTGATAGATAGGAATTAAACCGCAAAATTCAAATGCCAAAAAGCAAATGATAAAGACAACCCCCTGTGCCAAGGGGGAATTACACACCCCGATTAAACCCCAGAATTTCAAAAAAAAAATCACACATGCTAAAAATATTCTTGAATTGGGTAAACATCCAATGATTGCTGTTGCAAAGTTTGAATTGCGGATATAGCGGCAAAAGCGCCTGCTATAGTAGTGCAATAAGGAATACCGCGCGTTAAAGACGTTCTCCGGAGTGAATAAGAGTCTATAATAGCCTGCTTGCCAAAAGTGGTGTTGATAACAAGGTCAATTTCTTTATTGGTTAAATGATCAACAATATGGGGGCGACCTTCTTTTACTTTCAACACGGATTTCACTTCCATCCCGGCTTTTCTAATTGCACTGACTGTTCCCTTTGTTGCCATTATTTTAAATCCTAATTGAGATAATTGCCGGGCAATTTCAACGGCAGAGAGTTTATCTTCATCCTTTATACTGATAAAGACAGTGCCCGTTAAAGGGAGGATTGTTCCGGAGGCCGCCTGAGATTTAGCAAATGCCAGGCCAAAAGTTTTGTCTATACCCATTACTTCCCCTGTGGATTTCATCTCCGGTCCCAGGATGGTATCGACATTCGGAAATTTGATAAAAGGAAAAACCGATTCTTTTACGGCAATATGCTTGATTTTCACCTCTTTCGTAAATCCCAACTCGGATAAGGTTTTACCTGCCATTACTTTTGCTGCCAGTTTTGCGAGAGGGACTCCAATCGTCTTGCTTACGAAAGGGATTGTGCGTGACGCCCTGGGATTAACTTCGAGAATGTAAACGACCTCCTTTTTAATCGCAAACTGGATATTGATCAGGCCTATGACATTAAGTTCCAGAGCCAGAAGCCTTGTTTGCCGCCTGATTTCATCGAGTACATTTTCCGGTATAGTCCTGGTACTTAAAGAACAGGCTGAATCACCCGAATGGATGCCTGCCTCTTCTATATGTTCCATAATCCCTCCAACAACCACTTGATGTCCGTCTGAAATTGCGTCCACATCAACTTCTACAGCGGAATCTAGAAATTTGTCTATCAAAACCGGGTGATCAGGGGACGCCTGAACCGCATAACTCATGTATGACTCGATACTTTCCCTGTCATAAACGATTTCCATTGCCCGACCTCCTAAAACATAAGAGGGGCGCACAACAACAGGGTACCCGATTTTTTCAGCAACTTTTTCAGCTTCTTCCATGGATGTTGCGGTTCCATTATCAGGCTGTTTCAAATTGAGTTTATGGATCAAATCTTTAAATAACTTCCTGTTTTCTGCCCGGTCAATACTTTCAGGGGAAGTCCCTAAAATGTTAACACCTGCATTCTTCAGTGAGACGGCAAGTTTCAATGGCGTTTGGCCGCCAAACTGAACAATTGCACCCCATGGTTTTTCAACCTCAACGATGTTCATAACATCTTCAAATGTCAAAGGCTCAAAATAAAGGCGGTCTGAGGTGTCATAGTCAGTGCTTACCGTTTCCGGGTTGCAATTGACCATAATTGTTTCATACCCATCTTCTTTAAGCGCAAAGGAGCAATGAACACAGCAATAATCAAATTCAATGCCTTGCCCTATCCTGTTAGGCCCTCCCCCAAGGATCAGCACTTTTTTCTTATCTGTAGGCTTAGCCTCACATTCACTTTCGTAAGTAGAGTACAAATAAGGGGTATGCGCCTCAAATTCAGCGCCGCAGGTATCCACATTCTTAAAGGTAGCATTTATCCCTCTCAATTGTCTTTCCTTTCGGATGCTTTTTTCATTCAATTCAAGTAGCTTTCCCAGTCGTATATCTGAAAACCCAAGTTCCTTTGCCCGTGCAAGAATTGATTTCTCCGGCAGCTTTTTTTTTCCTTTTCTCTTTATTTCTTCTTCAAAATCCACAATTTCTTTTAAATTATAAAGGAACCATTCGTTTATTTTTGTAAGATTAAAAATTTCCTCTATAGACATGCCCATCCGGAGAACATCGGCAATAATCCAGACCCTTTCCCAGTTAGGCACGGTAAGCTTTTCTTTTATGATCTCCAGTTTTTTATTTTGTGGTATCTGGTTTTTTGAGAAATGACTTTCAAATCCATAACTATCTATTTCCAGTGATCTAATGGATTTTTGTAATGCTTCTTTAAAAGTGCGTCCTATAGACATAGCCTCGCCTACCGACTTCATTTGTGAGGTAAGCGTTTTGTCGGTGCTGGGAAACTTTTCAAAATTAAAACGGGGGAATTTGACCACACAGTAGTCAATAGTAGGTTCAAATGAAGCCGGGGTCTCTCGGGTAATATCGTTTTGAATTTCATCTAATGTATATCCCACAGCGAGTTTAGCGGCTATTTTGGCTATAGGAAATCCCGTAGCCTTGGAAGCAAGCGCGGAACTGCGTGAAACACGAGGGTTCATTTCAATTACAGTTAGGTATCCATTCTCCGGGTTTACAGCAAACTGGATGTTGGATCCACCTGTCTCCACTCCAATCTCTCGAATAATCTGGATAGATGCGTCTCTCATTAATTGATATTCTTTATCAGTAAGAGTCTGGGCCGGCGCAACGGTAATGCTATCTCCGGTATGGACACCCATCGGGTCAAAATTTTCAATAGAACAAACAATGACCACGTTATCTTTTTTGTCACGCATGACTTCCAGTTCATACTCTTTCCAACCAAGTACTGATTCCTCAATCAAAACTTGATTAACCGGACTAGCATCGAGAGCCCAGTCCACATAGTTTTCATATTCTTTCTGGTTGAAAGCGATATTGCCTCCTGTACCCCCCAAAGTAAAAGATGGTCTTATGACGGCTGGGAAACCTATTTTTTTTATCACATGCATCGCTTCTGATAGCGAATTAACATAGCTGCTTTTTGGGACGTTCAAGCCGATATTCCACATAGCCTCTTTAAACAGGTTTCTATCTTCCGCTTTTTTTATAGCTTTTTCACTAGCTCCAATTAACTGCACCCCATGCTTTTCGAGAAAACCGTCTTCAGCAACCTTTAATGCAATGTTTAGCGCTGTTTGCCCTCCCATGGTAGGCAGAATAGCGTCTGGTTTTTCTTTTTCGATTATTTTTTTAACAATTTCAGGAGTAATAGGTTCAATGTAAGTTCGATGCGCTATTTCTGGATCAGTCATAATGGTGGCAGGATTGCTGTTAAGAAGAATAATGTAAAAACCTTCTTCTCTTAATGCCTTACATGCCTGCGTTCCGGAATAATCAAACTCGCATGCCTGCCCTATCACAATGGGCCCCGAACCGATCAGTAATATTTTTTTAATATCTGTTTGTTTTGGCACAGTTTCTACCAGTTTATCCACATATTCTTGAAATATTCAGGAAGCCCCATTCATCATTTTAATAAAATTTTTAAAAAGATAACCGGCGTCATGGGGACCTGGTGAGGATTCAGGATGATATTGCACGGAAAATATCGGAAGTGTTTTATGGCGTACCCCTTCCAATGTTTTATCATTTAAATTGATATGCGTCTGTTCTAAATCTTCAGACAAGCTCTCATTAACGATAGCAAATCCGTGGTTCTGTGATGTTATTTCAACTTTTTTGGTTTTTAAGTCAATAATCGGTTGATTGCCTCCCCGGTGCCCGAAGCGAAGTTTAAAAGATTTTGCACCTAACGCTAGGCAAAGAATCTGGTGTCCGAGGCAAATTCCGAAAATTGGTTTCTTGCCGATTAATTGCTTGACATTATTGATTGTGTAAGGTACTCCTGCCGGGTCTCCGGGTCCATTAGATAAAAAAATACCATCAGGATTAAGAGATAAAACTTCATCGGATTTTGTAAAAGCCGGCACCACTGTTACTTCACAACCGTGCTGTATAAGCATTCTCAAAATATTTTTTTTAACTCCAAAATCATAAGCAACAACTTTAAATTTTTTCCCTGAAGAATGGTTTTGAGTATAACCTTTTCCCAGTTTCCAAGTTCCCTCGGTCCAGGAATATTTTTTAGAACAGGTAACGTTCTTAACCATATCTTTTCCAACTAAACCTGAGGATTGTCCGGCTTTTTCTATAAGGCTTTCCGGGTTTAAGTCTGTGGTGGATATTACTGCTTCCTGGGCTCCCTTGTCCCGGATGTGGACTGTTATGGCCCTGGTATCCACTCCTTCTATTCCAATAATTTTATGTTTTTTTAAAAATTGATCCAAAGAGAGTTTTGACCTCCAGTTGACGTGAATACCGCTGTTTTCTTTTACAACAAAGCCTCTGGCCCACGGTTTTTCAGATTCAAAGTCTTCTGAATTAACTCCATAATTACCAATAAGCGGGTAAGTCATAACCACCATCTGCCCCTCATAAGAAGGGTCTGTCAGGATCTCCTGGTATCCCATCATGCTGGTATTAAAAACCAACTCACCTACTACTTCTCCAGTAGCCCCAAAAGAGCGCCCTTCAAATACTCTTCCATCTGCAAATGCCAGTAAAGCTTTCATTATTTTTTATCCACCTAATCCGTGGTTATTAATCGTTTTTGTTAATGCTTTAAATCCTCCTCTGGAGTTGACGATCTCTCCCCAATGCTTTTCTTCCCCGGGAAAGCCAATCAAAGCATTTTTTAAACTGAACCGCCTATATTTCCTAACTTTTTTATTAACAACCATTATTACATTACCCTTTATCATTAATCTTTGCCATATGTTCGGCAACCACGTCCTGGGGACAGAGCCTAATAAATATACTGAATGAAAAAAATAAAATAGCCAAATCGTCTGCAAATCCAAATACCGGAATAAGTAAATCCGGGAGAAAATCAAGCGGGGAAATAAGGTAGACAAAAGCCGCGACTGGAATTAATTTTATTAGAAACGGGACTCTCCTGTCCTTAAAAAGCCTCCATATGAGTTTAATCCAAAAAGGAAGCGTCCTGAATGAACGAAAAATGTTTAAAATGGTATACGGGGATATTCGTGACATAAATGGGAAAAAACTGATCAATTTTTTAGCCTATTATATGAGACAATTACTCAATATGCAAATTGCTGCCTTGATATAATTTTGCCTAATATAAATTAACTCTTCAAACAGTTCCGTATGGCTGGATAATATTATGAAAGTAACGTATGTTAATCCATTTTAGTGTTGAAGAAGAGCTTATGAAAATTTACAGGTATAAGAATTGATAAAAAGAAGGAAAGCGTTATAAAAGCATCTTTGAAATATTGTATGCGTCTTTAGAAGAGACCAAAGAAGAGTTAACTTCTTAATGTTCCAATCAGGTCTTTGATATCCCCTATCTTATCCTTTTGACAATAATTTTTAATCCCTTCAATAATTTTAACCGATATTGAAGGATCAATAAAATTGGCAGTTCCGACTTGAACAGCTGTAGCACCGGCAATGATAAATTCCAGCGCATCCTGAGCGTTCATTATACCGCCTATACCTATTATCGGTATATCTACTGCTTTAGCCACTTGCCATACCATTCGCAAGGCAACAGGTTTAATGGCAGGGCCGGAAAGCCCGCCGGTAACATTTGCCAGCATGGGACAGCGTGTTTTAATATCTATAGCCATGCCAAGTAAGGTATTAATAATAGATAAAGCATCAGCCCCCCCATTTACTGCAGCCTTTGCCATAACAACAATATCCGTAACATTAGGAGAGAGTTTCACTATAAGAGGTGAAGAGGTAACTTTTCTTACTTTTCTAACAAGCTCCTCCGTTATCTTAGGTTCAGTGCCAAAGGTCATACCTCCTTTTTCCACATTTGGACAGGAAATGTTCATTTCTAGGGCGGCAATTTCTGTAATGTCATTTAATCTTTCCGCTGCAAGGACATATTCATCTTGAGTATCACCAAAAAAATTTACAATAATATTAGCATTAAACTTTTTAAGAAGAGGAAGTTTTTCATTTATAAACACCTCAACTCCAATATTTTGCAAACCAATGGCATTCAACATGCCTGAAGCGGTTTCGACCATACGGGGAGGGGAATTACCATGAGAGGGTTTTATGGAAAGCCCTTTGACTACTATCCCTCCTAACAGGTTTAAATCAATAAAATCAGTATATTCCATCCCATAGCCAAAAGTACCGGAAGCAGTTAATACAGGATTTTGAAACTGAATCCCTGCTATTTCAACTGATAGATTTATTTTCTTTTTTTTAGGCTCTATCGACATGTATTAGAAATAATAACTTATTAATTGATCCTTTTTACCAGCAAATTTCGTTAGCATCAAAAACAGGTCCGTCAGTGCAAACATTTTTATATGACCCGTGGTTTCCCTGAGTTACTTTAACAACACATCCCAAACAAGCTCCAAATCCGCAGGCCATTCTCCGGTCAAGGGAAACCTGGCAGGGAATATTCTTCTTAGCAGTCAGTTCCGATACTGCTTTCAGCATCTGGTATGGACCGCATGCGAAGAACGATGCTTGACCATTAGCTTTTTGATCAATAAACTTACTTACAGAGTTTGTCACAAGCCCCTGATTTCCGAGAGAGCCGTTTTCTGTAGCAATACAGATTTTAGTATTTAATTTCTCAAAATCATCCAGGCATAAAACATCATTTTTGCTTTTTCCACCGATAAAAAGATATGTCTTTAAATCCGTTGCGTCCTTTACCATTTTTTCTGCTAACATAGCAAGCGGGGCAATTCCTACGCCGCCTGCTACAAAAACTGCTATTTTAATATTTTGCGGAATTGCAAAACCATTACCAAACGGACCTAACACATCCACCTGCTGTCCTTTTTTCATCTTCGACATCATGGAAGTGCCTTTACCTACTACCTGGTAAAGAAGTTCCACGCAAGGGTTATTATCTTTGTTTGAGATTTTATGAATCCCCATGGGACGGCGGAGCAAGGGATCGTAATTATCACCAACCTTCATCATAATAAATTGTCCGGGTTTGGTATTCTCGGCTAACTCGGGAGAATGAATAGCAAGACGAAAGTAACCGGCAGAGATTTCATTATTTTCAACAATAGTTACAAACATTAAGTTCCGATTATTGCAGAAATTCCATTCCGTAGCAAGTGAGGCAAAATATGTAGCCGCAAGTTTTTGAAGTGCATAAAAAGGTACAAATTAACATTGACTTGATTTATCGCTAAATATTTTATAATACCAAGTTAACCAATTATTAAATATGTAAGAGGTATAATTTATGGCAGAAGCAATTGCAGAAAGGAAAACTTCTTTCAAAAAAAGTATCAGAAAAAGTGCGGTAAAGTACGAAAAACTTGGCGAGACGCTTAGGAAAGAGGGACAGATTACATGACCCACCATAAATCTTAGTACCACCATTGGGGTGATGATTTTCTTAATATTGAGTCATTCAATATTAAGAACCCCAAGAGAAAGAATTGCCTGCAAAAATGTTTTCTTCGCCATGCAATTGGCAAGAATGAGAGCTATTAGTACCGGGAATAACGCTTATATTGATTTTAACATGGATGGTGAAGACGTTTCTGATAAGTATTATACTGTCTATCTGGGTACAGATAACGGTAAGGATTTTGGAGAAAAAAACAACGCCAATGGCGAAAGCGAATTTACCGCATCTCATTTTGTAATGCAGGATAGCTGGCAGAATTGAGGCGGTGAATTATTTTTCGCAGTTGCTCTTCCTTCTGAAGTTGCATTTGAACTTCCCAGCACCCCCCCGTCTTCAACCCCAAAGAATAGCTACTTTTCATCCGGGGTTTTAGCTGATGGAGTTGGTTTTGCTGGCGGATCAAAAAGAATTAAATTTTTGCCAAAAGGCATACCATCCGGTTTTGGAGGAAGTGTTTATGTCTACAATATTAATGATTCTATCGGCAGAAGCTGTGCCGTTATAGTGGCTTCTACCGGTATTATTAGAATGTGGACATGGGACGGAACCAAATAGAATGAATAAACAAATTGATTTTAAGACCGGTACTTTGTGGATAACTCGGAAAACTCAAGAACCATCTTCAAGATTGGATCGAGTTGATCGAGAAGAACCATGTTGGGTCCATCACTTAGGGCATGATCCGGGTCCGGATGAACCTCCATAAACAGAAGGTCTATCCCAACCGCAGCAGCACCCCGTACAAGAGATGGAATAAACTCCTTCTGGCCTGTTGATTTATCACCAGCGCCGCCTGGCAATTGGACACTATGCGTCACGTCAAAGACAACAGGATATCCCAGACTTCTCATGATGGGAAGCGATCGCATATCTACTACTAAATTGTTATACCCGAAGGAAACACCTCGCTCAGTAAGCAGTATATTTTTATTACCGCATTGTTCTATCTTTACAACAACGTTTTTCATCTCCCGGGGAGACATGAATTGCCCTTTTTTTACGTTTACTGGCTTTCCTGTCTTTGCAGCCGCAAGCAACAAGTCTGTCTGTCTGCAGAGAAAAGCCGGAATCTGGATAACATCAAACACCTCAGCCGCAGCATCAGCCTGTTGCGGCTCATGGATATCTGATAGAACAGGGATACTCATGCGATCCTTCACTTTTTGCAATATTTTAAGCCCCTTTTCCAATCCAACGCCTCTATATGAATTTATGGAGCTCCTGTTCGCTTTGTAAAAGGAAGATTTGAATATCAGGGGAATATTAATTCGGTGTGTAATTTCTTTTAATTTTTCCGCGGTCTTCAAAACGAGCTCTTCCGACTCAATAACACATGGTCCGGCTATCAGCGCAAGTTTGGAATCCCCGCCAACAGAAAGAGTATCTGTAATATTTACCTTTTTGACCATAAATGTAGTGTGGAAAAATTCCTTTTAAGTGAAAGTGTAAATGCTCTACATTTGATTCTCAGTAGCTTCTTGCTGCGGGGAGCTTCAATTTATCGAAAAAACATCATATCACATACCTTATTCATCCGGCAAATAGTGATTTTATATTATCTTTTGCGAACTTTGCGACTTTGTGGTCAGTTTCCAAAAAAATTTAACTAATGCTCCAATTAAATCCACTCTGGAGATGGGTGGCTCCGAAGGAGAAGTGGGATGTGTGTTACCTCTATAGAGGGCGCCTCATATAGTATAGTTTCTCTCCCCAATATGTCATCCTGAGCATGTCGAAAGGTCTCTATCTGATGCTTCCACCTGAAAAGGGTTTTTACTGCTGCACGCCCCAACACATTACGTGTAATGCCTTTTACTCAACCTCACATCGATTATACCGAAGAAATCCTCTTTGTTTATTTTTCAATATATGTTATTATCTGATTTCTTAATTATATAATTTTTACCAAAGGAGGATTTTAGTTTGGCAACTCATAAATCTGCAGAAAAACGGGCACGGCAAAACAGGGTAAGAAGCATCAGGAATGCAAGCCGGAAAACAAGGGTTAAGTCCACCCTAAAAAAGCTGGATGATGTTCTAAAAAGCAATAATAAAGCTGTGGCAGAAGAGATACTGAAGAAGGCATCTTCTATGATTTCTAAAGGAGTGTCAAAAGGTACTTTGCGTAAAAGAACCGCTTCAAGAAAAATTTCCCGCCTTTCCAAAAAAGTCAGTGCGTTAGCTTCATAGTTAAGTGCGGCCACTATTGGATATTACTCAGAGCATAGCGAAGGGTCTTCTTCAAGAAACCTTTCGTCGTTTTACTCCTCAAGATAAGCAAAGGTCTATGACCAGCGATTCCATAATAAGGATGGGAGATTTAGCTGAGGATTTTAATTCTACATCTGCCTGCAATAGCCTCTCGAACGCGTAGATAAGGTTTTCCCTGGTAAATTTTCCTGCCTGCGATATGATCCTTGCCCACAAAATAAGGGTGAGCTCCTATCTTGCTTGATATTTCAGTCGGGGAGACCTTTTTTTTGGATAGTGCCTTGGCTTGCCAGATTAACCGGAATTGCCGTGTAATCATCCCGAGGGTCTGAAGAGGCAGAGCGCCATGGGACAACAGATTTTCCATTTTACTGAGAGAATTGTCAATACTCTTTTCCCCAATTGATTTGGTAAGATCAAAAATAGACTCGACTTTAGGATTTCCTGCAACCAGCTGAACTGTATCCGAATCAATTGATTTTTTTTTCCGATATAAAGAAATATTTTTTCCAATTCCGTATTTATTCGTTTTAAATTATTATTAAAAGCGTCTGCCAGGTATTCCGAGGCCGACGAATCAATCCGATAGCCGTTTGCTTTGCTTCTTTCCATTATCCATTTTTCAGTCTGGGATGTTTTTAATTTTTTAAAGTGAACGGTTTTTCCTGTTTTGGAAATACTTTTAAAGAATTTTTTGCGCTGGTCTATCTCTCTGGCTGTAAATATTATGCACGTTTCCTTGTACGGGGATTCCAAATAATTGAGGAGCTGCCGGTTTTCCATAAAGGTCTGTTTAGCCGCGTCAATCCTTTTTATTATTATTACACGGTGCTTTGTCATAAATGGAAGTGTACGTGCCGTGTCGAGAATGTCCGATGGCGAACTCACTTCGGCATGGTAAATATTGAAGTTAAAATCTTTTGAGGATGGATCAACCAGGATTTCGATGGCTTGATTTAATGTGTCTTTGATAAGATATTCTTCAGAACCGAAAAAAAGATATAAAGGAGAGATTTTACCTGATTGAATCTCTTTCAGTATGGCATGTTCAGTCATTCTATTATTTTACCGCAGAGCACGCAAAATAGGCAGAGATTTTAATTTACCAGAAACCTTCAACAACAATGCTGATCATTTTTTCTGCAAAGTCGCTGGAGGCTTTATCAATCGCTTCATTCCGAGACCTTTCAGAGTACAGCAGGTCTGATGAAACTTCATAAGTCCACTTGCTTCTGAATGTCTGGTCTATTAAAAATTTATTTTTAGACGTGTCTTTTACCTTCACCTCTATATTCATAATAACCCAGTATTCTGTAACATTGTCATTTGTATCAAAAGAGACGGGCCTTAACTCATAGTGATTGACATTACCCCTAAATATCAGGTCTGCCTTTTTTTCAGGCACTACCCTAAGCCTGCCATTCTGAATAAATGCTTCTCTAACTTTGGCAGTTACATTTCTTTCAATACCTGGTTCGGGGGTGTTGTTTTTAAAGACAGGGATAGCAATTTTGTTTGCGCCTCCTGCAGCTCCGGAACTTGTTCCCACTAAACGATATCCGCCACAACCTACAGAAAGCATGATCAAAAGAGATAGAATCAGGCGTGAAATATTTTTATCAGGGCAATAACGTTTCATTATTAATTCATATTCACCGAAACAATTTTGGACACGCCTTTTTCTTCCATTGTAATACCATACAATCTTTCCGCAAAAGACATGGTTTGCTGGCTGTGAGTTATGAGGATAAATTGTGTATTATTTTTCATTTCCATAAGCATTTCTTTAAATCGTACTATATTCGTCTGGTCAAGGGCAGCGTCAACTTCATCCAGCAGACAGAATGGATTTGGCCTAACAATAAAAATAGCAAACAACAGGGAAATTGCCACCATAGCTTTTTCACCACCTGACAATAAGTCGAGATTCTGAAGTTTTTTCCCGGGTGGTTTAACATGGATGTCAATCCCCGTTTCTAAAAGGTTATTATCAGAAAGAATCAGTTCTGCGTTTCCTCCTTTGAAAAAACGGCTGAAGATTTTTTTGAAATTTTCATTGATTAATTCAAAAGTCTCTAAAAACTTCTTTTTAGTGGTGGTGTTAATTTTATCTATTGTTTTCTGCAGGTCCGCGATAGATTGCTGGAGATCTACCTGCTGGGTCGATAAAAATGTATGGCGTTCATTCACTCTTTCATACTCTTCCAAGGCGGCAAGGTTGACTTCGCCTATTTTATTTAACCTTGTTTTCATCTCTTCCAATTTTGCTTTACCCACTTCCAGGTCGAATTCACCGGTATCTATTAGGAGCATTTGTTCTTTTGTCACTAAAAATTCATCCTTTACCTTTTCCACAAGGTATTGCATGTCTTTTACGATTTCAGCCCGGTTGACTTCAAAACGGTTCACCTCCTCACTCACTTCTTCCTGCACAGCCTGAGATGATTTAGACCGGTTCTGTAGATCCTTCAGTTCCTCTAATTTTTTTTCCAGCGCTTCCCTTATTTCGACAACTTTTTTCTTAAGGGCATTTTTTTCTATTATTAATTGATCAACTTCTTTTTCACTTTTTTGTATTTCCAACATCCGTTCCGATTTTTTATTTTCATGCTCCTTTTTCTCATTTTCTTTTTGTTTAACGCGGTTTTGTGTTAATTCCATATTGGCCTCAAGCCTTTGAACATCAAGCAGGACATTTTCTTTCTTCCCATTAAGAGAAGTCCTTTTTACATCAACACTGTTCACTTCCTGGGTTAAAGATTCCAATTCTGATCGGATGGAGGTAATACCTTCTCTTAAATTTTTTATTTCCTCTTCTTTCTTTGATTTATTATTATTGAGTTCCTTCAACTCAATTTTCAATTGTTCCAGACGTTCGCGTAACTCTTTTTCCTCTACCTCGCACTGTTCCTTTTCAAATTTACATGTTTCCACTTTTTCCCGAGCTCGCGCAAAGTTCTCATTGAGCTGTTGATTCTTTTTTTCTTCAACACGGAAATCCAGTTCTGACTGATTGTTCTTTTGTTCTAATATCTCCCGCTCGTACTCTATGCTTTCAATCGTTTCTTTAATGGAGTTTTGCTTTTCTTCCAACGAATTAACCTGTTTTTCTAATTTTTGAGTTTCTTCTATCAATTCAGCAATTTTTCGCTTTTTTGTGAGAAGGCTTGCTCCATTATTAACCGGCACACCGCCTGTAATTGTTCCGTGAGAATCGATAACATCTCCTCCTAAAGTTACTATGGTGCAGTTATCTCCCATTTCTTCCCATAGAGAAAGCGCGGATTCGATATTTTGCGCGACCACGACATTTCCCAGTAAGTATTCCATAACTTCTTTGTATTTTTCTTCATAATTAATAAGATCCGACAGCTTTCCCACAACACCCCTGCTGCCGTTAAGCGATAGTGCCGGCTTTGACTGAAGTTTGGGTTTTAACAGAAAAAGAGTTGAACGACCTGAATCAGTGTCCTTTAAATATTGAACAGCCCTTAGAGATTCATTATGGGAATCCATAATAACTCCTTGGATTTTTTCACCCAGTACGGATTCAAAGGCGACTTCGTAATCTGAGGGAACTTCAACAGTATTGATCAAAATGTCATGAATCCCCTGAACCACTTCATTGGCGCCCTGAGATTTCATTAAAGATTTTACTCCTTCGTGAAAACCCTCAAAATTTTTATACAGTTCATTCAATGAATTCAGTAATGCTGTATTCTCAGTGAAAACACTTCTTGTCTTATTCAAATTGGTTTCCACTTCTTTTAAGTGGTTTTTTTCTTTTTCCATTCGCAAGACGAGGACTTCTTTTTCTTTTTTTGCTTTCAAAAGATTTTCTTTAGCTTCAGATAATGATTCCCGGTGTTTTTCAACAGCATCATTAAGCTCGGTAAATGCTTTCTCTGATTCTGTCAGTTCATTAATTAACTTCTCTTTGTTTTGTTCTAATATGTCACGATGTGTAGTAAGGGATGCTTCACTGTTTAGTATATTTGAGTGAACATTGAAAATATCCACCAAGTCTGCTTCCAGGTCTTCGAGATGGTTTGTTTTAGCCTGGAGTGAGTTTTTGAGTTCCTTCAAGGCATCATTTTTTTCATTGAATACTTTTTCTTTTAAAGAAATTTCATTATAGAGTACTTCCAGATTTTTTCTTTGATTTTCGATTTCCTGATTAATATTTTCAATATCTTCTTGCCATTGTTTAATATCTTCTTCTGCCTTTTCCCCGCTAGTTTCGTGATCGACTATCTGTTTTTTCATCATGTCGACACGGGTTTCAAAGTTTTCTATTTTTCCTTTAATTTCATAATTTTGTTGGTTAAAGAGGTTCAATTGCCTTTCAGTTTCATCGGTTTCAGCTTTATGTGTTTCGATTTTATTTTGCAAAGATGCGTTTTTAGCAATGAGCTCTTCCTGTTTGTCTTTTAGCCCGGTTAATTTTTCTTCCAGAGCGGTAAATATTTCTTTTTGGTTTCTGTATTCAATAGAATAAATAGCAAGGGCCAATTCCCTGGCTTCTTTTCTAAATTTTTTATGAACCTCAGCCTTTTTGGCTTGTCGTTTCAAAGAGCGTTTTTGTTTATCCAATTCACTGATAATGTCGTTAATTCTAAGCAGGTTCTGATTTGTATGTTCCAGCTTTCTGAGGGCTTCATTTCTTCTATGCTTATATTTCATAATTCCGGCCGCTTCTTCAATCAAGGCTCTACGTTCAATTGGCTTAGAGTTAATAATTTGAGCTACATGGTCCTGTTCTATGATTGAAAATGATTTGGAACTTATGCCTGTGTCTAAAAATAAATCGATGATATCTTTCATCCGGCATGGAGTTTTGTTAATAAAATATTCGCTTTCACCGGAGCGGAAATAACGGCGTGTTACTGTCACTTCATCCAAGCCGTCAAGACTGGTAAAAGAGACTTTGGCCGGGAGGTTCCCCACGGTTAGGGCTACTTCAGCCATTCCAATAGGGTTTCTGGTATCGCTGCCACTAAAAATCAGGTCTTCCATCCTGTTACCGCGCAAAGTTCTTGTACTATATTCCCCGATAACCCAGCGTATAGCATCTATAACATTACTCTTCCCACAACCATTAGGGCCGACTACAGCGGATAAACCACCGGGAAATTCCAACTTGGTGGAATCAACAAACGACTTAAAGCCTGTCATTTCTAAACTTTTTAAGTACATTGTTTTCCCCTCTATTTTATTATGTAAGAAAGATAATTTTTTTTGCAGCCAATTTGTTAATTATATGGTTTAAATTTAAAAAGTAAACAAAAAAACACAACAAATTGTATAAAAAAAATAAAAAACTACAATATGTAGTGTTTTGATTTTTTCACGTATGAAGGATGAACCCCATTAGAATTTTGTATCATATTTTCTGCGGGGTAAGAAAAGGGGTGTATTCCTCTCTTTAGAGGGTTTTGCTGAAAGCTGATTGCTGTATTTAATTCCTGATCCCTGTCAACTGACACTTGACAACTGATATAGAGGGTGTGTAATGCTGAATTATTTTGAAACAATGAACAAAGCTGAGCTGAGCTCTGCCATGTCATAACGTATTAAACTTAACCCTAACCGCTGATAGCTGACTGCTAATTGAAAACCGTACCATATTTGAATATTTTTTCACTGTTTTCATAGTACACCTTCCGCAATACTTTATTCGGCAAGAATATGCCATAAATTTTCCACTCTCCTGTAGGCGGGAATGGATGTTTGTAATAATCAAAATATTCATCTGCAGTCTCCAAAAATCGGTAATATATACTGTATCTTGGTTGGACAGTTTTTCCAGGGTAGCGATCGGTTCCAAATAAAATACGATCTTGATACTTTATGAAAAATTTCCGCGCTAAATAGGGTTGTCTTCCCAATTCTGCCACTCTGCCAGAGATATCGACATAAAAATTTGAATATTTATCAAGCAGTTCCGACAAATATTTCAAATCCTCTGCGCTGCTCCCAATGTGCGGCCCTATAAATAAGGTGTTGCGATGCTTAGCAAGAACATTATTTCTTTGTTTCAAAATCGAATCTTTTGATGGAAACTCATTTCCATCAAAACTCCAGCTCGGATGACGTTTCAGTTGCAGCCAACGTTCATTGAAGCGGTCAATTGGATGAAAAAAGGCTGTTGGATCTGCTACGTGGATGAGAACAGGCATCCCCAATTCTCCCGCTTTCGCCCAGATTGAGTCCAAGCGTGGATCATCAACTGGAACAATCTTACCTGATTTATCTTTGATGCTTAAACCAAGGCTCTTGAATATTTTCAACCCTTCCGCGCCTTTGGAGTGGGCTTCTTCTAAAAATGCCGACACTTTTTCCCCGAAATCTGTCTCATCTATTCTGGAAAAATCTATATTACACATGATAATAAAACGCTCGGGGGCATAATTTTTAAACTTCTGAAGTATTTTGTTAAGCTTTTCACCCCAGCCACCGCTCAAATTAACTACACGCTTCACACCCAAGGCATCCATTGAACCTAAAATTGCCTCTGGATTCTGGTCAAGGCCAAAGTGAGTGTGAACATCGACAACAGGGTATTTTGCCTTTGATATAAGATGTTTTTCAGTCACCAAGGTTGTCATTGGGTGATAATCCTTTAGAACCTCATCGCCAATGTGAAGAGCTTTCCCTATATTAGGATTCGGATAAACTGTACAGCTGCTGCCGAGAAACAGGGCAACCAAAAATAAAAGGGGGTCAAATCTCTTCATGGCTAGATAAAAATTTAATTTTTTTGTATAGACTTGAATACTTTCTGTTTTTTTCTATTATTGTTTGGTGGGCCATCTGTTAGCCCTCCTGTGTTTTGGCTTTAACCTTTTGGGTGATATTTTATATCACTTTTTACCCTTAGTCTATGAGGGCTTTTCTTTTTTTACTCTTTTCTATCTCTGTTTTAGTGTGCAATCTATCGGTTGTTTATTTTATTTCTTTGCGGTATATTTTGGGGATTACAATGTTCATTTAATTTTGGAGGAAAATTATTATGTCCGGCAAAGTCCCTATGACAAAAGAAGGTCACGATAAATTGACAGAAGAACTCCAGCGGCTGAAAACAAAAGATCGCCATGCGGTTGTCAAAGAAATCGAGACAGCACGTGCTCACGGTGATCTTTCTGAAAATGCTGAATATCACGCTGCTAAGGAAAAACAATCCTTTATCGAAGGAAGAATCCAGATGGTTGAAGATAAACTGGCTCGAGCTGAGGTAATAGATGTCAGTAAAGTCCCCCGGGAAAAAGTTGTTTTTGGCGTCACTGTCGTTCTAGAAAACGAGGAAACATACGAGAAGATAAAATACCAGATCGTGGGAGAGGATGAAGCAGACGTGGAAAACGGGAAAATATCTGTCACCTCCCCCATTGCCCGTGCGCTTATAGGAAAAGAGCCGGATGATACCGCTGTCGCTGTTACCCCAGGTGGAAAAAGAGAATTTACTATTCTTGAAATTATTTGAGCGTGTTTAACGAGCGTCTTCCATGTGGCCTTTTTGCTGGATTAGCGAGCGAATATAGATAAAATTACTTCAATACACATAAGACTCCCTGTAGCTTTGTTACAGGGAGCTTCAATAATAAGCATGTTTAGTTTTTCTGATCCTTTTTTAAAAAATGTAATTGAAAACAAAGTAATTAATCAGGAGCGCCTATCTTTTGATGACGGCGTAAGCTTGTTTAATTCACATGACCTGTTAGGACTGGGTTATCTTGCGAATATAGTTAGAGAAAGAAAAAACGGGCAGTTAACGTATTTTATAAACAACCGACATATTAATCATACGAATATTTGTAAAAACCTGTGTCGGTTCTGTGCCTTTAGTAAAAGCAAAGGTGAAGAAAACGCTTATGCGATGAGTATCGAAGAGATTCTGCAAGCAGCAGAGTCTTATAACGACGGCAGGGTAAGCGAATTCCATATTGTTGGTGGTCTCCATCCCGATTTTCCTTTTTCTTACTATCTCGGTATGCTGGGAGAACTGAAAGGCAAATTTCCTAAAGTTCATATACAGGCATTTACAGCGGTTGAGATTGCTCATCTAGCAGATATTGCAGGTCTTACTGTAAGGCAAGCACTTATTGAATTAAGAGAAGCCGGTCTCGATTCTTTGCCGGGAGGCGGAGCGGAGATTATTAACCCTGACGTCCGGGAAAAAATATGCCCGGAAAAAATCTCCGGGAAAAAATGGCTGGAAATAATGAAAACAGCCCATGGACTAGGAATAAAATCAAACGCCACCATGCTTTATGGGCACGTTGAGTCCACGGAGGACAGAGTAAATCATTTGATTCAACTTCGTGACCTTCAGGATAATACCGGAGGGTTTTTAGCTTTTATTCCATTAGCCTTTCATCCAAAAAATACGGGGTTAGATAATGTCGACTTTACAACCGGACAACTGGATCTGAAAGTTTTAGCTGTTTCCCGCCTGATGTTAGATAACTTCCCCCATATAAAAGCCTTTTGGATTATGATTGGTCCAAAGATCGCACAGCTTTCTCTATCGTTTGGTGTGGACGATATTGACGGCACTGTAGTGGAGGAAAAAATCACTCATGCCGCTGGCGCAAACACAGAAGAATATATTGAAAAAAATCGCTTAATTAGTTTAATACAGGAAGCGGGAAGAGAGCCGGTAGAACGCGATACACTGTATAATGCTGTTTCTTGATTAAGATTTGCTCTTTTCACTCATTGCCCTTCTTACTTCCCTTTCGGCGGTTTTCTTTTTAATGGACTCACGTTTGTCATAGAGTTTTTTTCCTTTTGCCACAGCGATTTCTATTTTCGCTTTTCCCTGTACAAAAAAAATTTTAAGAGGCACCAGGGAAAGTCCTTTCTCGGCGGTTTTTCCAATAAGTTTTTTGACCTCTCTTTTATGTAATAGCAGTTTTCGTTTTCGAAGGGGATCATGGTTTTCTATGTTCCCGTGGGTATATGGATTTATGTGGCAGTCAAATAAAAAAACCTCTCCTGATTCAATGCCGGCGTAGCTGTCTTTTAGATTGGCGTGACTGGCTCTTAACGATTTTACTTCAGTACCCTTCAGAACTATTCCGGCAACATAGGTTTCCAGGATAAAATAATCGTGTCGGGCTTTCCTGTTTTCAGTAACGATTTTTTTTCCCTTTTCCATAATTGTTTTTGACGGGATAACAGGATATACAAGATCGAATATCCAGTTCTTCCTGTTAACCCTGTCTAATGTTATTGTATTACGCTAAAACAAAATCAATCTGTCTTTTTCCCATGCTGACATTTTCTATTTCAATTTTTACTTTATCGCCAACTCTATAAACTTTCCTTTTATTTTCTCCAATAATAGAATGTTTTTTTTCGTGGTAGATATAATAATCGTCTTTTATAGAAGTAACATGAACCAATCCTTCCACAAACAAGTCTTCCAGCTCAACGAAAAGACCAAAGGATGTTACCCCTGTAATAAAGCCTGAAAATTCTTCTCCAATTTTATCCATCATAAAGTGGATTTTGTTTAAATCGATAATTTCCCGTTCCGCCTCCATGGCAACACGCTCTCTGATAGAACAATGTTTCGCGATTGCCGGTAATTTTTTCTTTAAATAATCTATTTTATTTTGCAGAGGCCGTTTTTTGGTTAACAAGGCCTTTAAAATTCTATGTGTTACTAAATCAGGATAGCGCCGGATAGGTGAAGTAAAGTGAGTGTAGCACTCAAAAGCAAGACAGAAATGTCCTGAATTTTTTTCAGAATAAACTGCCTGTTTCATCGAGCGGAGCAGAACGTGGTTCATTAACTTTTCTTCCGGTGTTCCCCGGGCTGAGGCAATCAGTTTTTGCAGGGATTTTGCTTTTGTACTATTTGTATCATCAATGGAATATCCAAAATTATGAATAAATTCATTAAAATCCGACATTTTTTCCGGGTCCGGCTCTTCATGAATACGATAAATACCCGGGAAGCTGGATTTAAATATGTGCTTTGCCGCAACAACATTGGTAGTCAGCATAAATTCTTCAATAATCCTGTGAGCAATGTTTCTCTCCGCTTTCAGGATATTATTGATTCTGCCTTCCTGGTTGAGAATGATGTCAGGTTCAGGAAGATCAAAATCAATACTGCCAAGTTCCTTTCTCTTTTTGTTTAGAATAAGGCAAAGTTCTTTCATTAAAGAAAACTTATCCAATAAGTAGTCATAACGTTTCGCAAGTTTTTTATCTTTGTTTTCCAATATTTTCGCGACATCCGTATAAGTCATACGTTCATTGCTGTTAATCATTGAACTGTAAATATGGTTCCTCAGAATTTCTCCTCCGGGATCGATATCCATTTCCACAGTAACTGTCAGGCGGTCTTCTTTTGGTTTTAAACTACAAATTTCGTTTGAGAGTTTTTGTGGTAGCATTGGGATTACACGATCAAGAAAATAAACGGAAGTTCCCCTTTTATATGCTTCCCGACTCAGTCCACTGTTCTCAGTAACATAATGGCTTACATCCGCTATGTGGACATAAAGCCGATAATTTTTTCCATCAGGTTTCTCAAGAGAAATTGCGTCATCAAAATCTTTTGCATTTTCACCATCGATAGTTATAGTGAGTAAGTCCCGGAAGTCTTTGCGTTCACGAAGTTCTTTATCGGAAATTTTTAAAGGAACTTTTTCTGTTTCTTCCAATGTCTCTTCGGGAAATCGATTGAAAAGCCCATGACTTCTAATAATCATTTCCACTTCCACATCCGGGTTATCCGGGTATCCCAGCACTTCAATAACTTTACCTTCAGGATTGTGTTCTGCCCTGGGATACCGGGTAATCTCCACCACCACAGCCTGTCCTTTTCTTGCCTTTCCTGTACATTTCTTTGGGATATAAATGTCTTTGTTTATTCTCCTTTCATTTGGAATGACAAAGCCGAAATTCCCTGAATGTTCATAGGTCCCAACCAGGGATTCGTAACAGCGCTCCACAATGCGGATAATTCTACCTTCTTTTTTCCCTTTGTAACCGTGTGATTCCACCCTGCAAACAACTTTGTCGCCATGCATTGCGTCTTTCATCTTTCGTGCTCCGATATAAATATCTCCTGTGCTTGTTTCCGAACCTTCATGACTTTTTTCAGGAATAACAAAACCAAACCCATCGGGATGGCTCTGCAATGTGCCTGTAACCAGGTTCATTTTTTCAGGGATTCCGTAACGGCCGCCTTTGATTTTAATCAGTGTGCCTTCTTGAATCATGTCTTTCACCAGGTGCCGAAAAATTCTATAGTCGTCAGAATTGATATTAAAAGCATTAGCCAGCTCCTTTCTTTTTAAAGGTCTGCTAGCCTCTTCCCTCATAAATTTTAAAATTTCTTTTTCAGTAATCATTTTAAAATGGTGACGTGCTTTTTTTAGCAGCAGCGTAAATAATGTCATAGGTAGCCAGGATACCGGTTCCATTTGAGGCGGGGAAATATTTTTGATAGGCCTTTGCGGTTTCTTTTAAAAAAAATCCCTTTGCAAGACTCTTGTTACTATTATGAATAGGGGGAGAGGCGCCTGTTGCTTTCAGCGTCCTTAAAAGATCCCACAGGGTTTTATAATTTTTGTTCTTGACTACACTTTCCATTGTTAAGATTTCAAAACCGGCCTTTTTAAGATTATTTGATAAATTCTCCACATTGTGAAATTCCATAAGAACAAAACGCCCGTTGTTCTCAACAGCATCTCTGGATTTTTTGTAACTTATTTTCAATTCTTCTAATGTGCGGGGGCCGAGGATTGAAAAAAGAAAAAGCCCGCCCGGCTTTAAAACACGCCAGACCTCCTGGAAAGAACGGTCAATATTTGGTACCCACTGGTAAGTCAGGTTGGAAAAAACTGAATCAAAAAGAAATTCTTTGAAAGGGAGTTCATCGCAGTCTGAGGTTAAAAACTTGATACTTCTGTCCCTGTCTTTCTCTTTTGCCTTAAAAAGCATGGGTAAAGAAAAATCGCATCCAAAGAGACTTGCATACGGACAAACATTGTCAAAAAAAAAGGCAAAGGTACCTGTACCGCAGCCAATATCCAGCGCAAAATAAGATTCTGAATTAAGAGGTAAGATGTTGATTTTGTTTATCAGCTTTAACAAATCCTTTGCCGCGTTTTTTTGAAGTGTTGAGTGGGCATCATAGGTGGACGCGGCTTTTGAAAATGATTTTTTTACTATTTTTTTATTAAGAGTAAAAGTATTCATGTTTTTTGAAAATCTTATTTTAACGCAGAGAACACTGATGGTTCTACAAAGCCTGTCTTGAAGCTACAGAAAGGCTCACCATGACAGAGAAGAGTTCCTCTGATTATATCACTTGTCACCCTGAGCCTACCGAAGGGTCTTTGCCTACCCTGCGTTAAGTTTAAATTTTATTAATAAAATTTATAAGCAACTTATTGAGCTCTGCTGTTTCAGTAAGAAACGGGGCATGTCCTGCTTTTTCAAAAATTTTCAATTCAGCGCTTTTGATCTTATCCTCAAGGTAATGAGAGGCGCCTACAGGACATATTTGGTCCATTCTGCCATGAATAATAAGTACTGGAATATCGAGTAAACCTAATTGATGTCTTAAATCTATTTTAGAAAGCGCTTCAAGACCCGTGGTTATTTCATTAATCTTAAAATTTGTTTTATTATAAGTATATTGATTTATAAAACTTTTTGCAATTTCTGCCCTGATCTCATTTTCGGTAAAATTCAGTTGGTAAAATCTTTTGATAGTTTCATGGGGCTTTTTCTTCATATCCTTAATCATTTTTTTTACTAGAGGTATTGGCTGTGCACAGGAGAAATCATCTTTCTTTACAAAACAGGGTGTAGCACTAATTAGGATGAGACCATTGAATTTTATTTTATTTTCAATTACAGAGGTTAGAAGTACCTGGGCTCCTAAGGACCAGCCGATACCTATAACTTTATTATGAGAAGATCCGCCAGACTTTGAAGATAAAAGATGAGTTAAAACTTCTTTTACCGGAGCTTTAAGATTGGGTTTATCCCATTTTTCGTTTCCGCCATGACCGGGGAGGTTCATGTTGCAGCATCTATAGACATTTTTAAATTCATTAATCTGCTGTGTCCATACCCACCTGTCAGTTGCCCAACCATGTATAAACAGAAGCGTTGGTTGCTTTTTACTCATCGATTTATGGGATTATTATTTGAAAAGGGTATTTTAAGATTGTAGTTGAAAATAGTCAAATATGGGATGAAAAGAAGAAGGCAACGCACCCCGTCTCCTTCGGAGCCACCGCTCTTAATGGGGGATTGTAAAGCCCGTCGCCGATGACGACACCCCTCTTTTTAAAGGGGATTAAAACCAAAAAAACTACTGCTCTTCCGTCAAACAGATATCCTTCAATTTGAGTTGTAGAATTTTTTTGTCATTCCAGCTGTTTATGGATAAAGTAAAGGCGATATCAAAACGGTCGACTTCAAAGTCAAATTTCGATATTAAACCTCCCATGTTAAATCCAATTGCGTCAACCGTTTTCTTGTTTCCTTTAATCCGCATTTTTAGATGATCTCCGTTCTTACCAACTATATTTGGAGGGAAAGGTAGGCTCACATTTTTTGCTGCAAGAACAGGACGTGAGTTTCCAAAACCAAATGGCGCTAACATTTCGATTTCTTTACATAAATCTTTGGATATTTCGTCAATGAAAACTATCGTGTCTATTTTTAACGGCGAGATAAATATTTTAGGGTCTTTAATGCTATTACGCGTTTCTTCTTCAAAGGTTTTTTTGAATTCTTCAATCATATCTTTTTCAATAGAAAATCCCACAGCCATTTCATGTCCTCCATATTTTTTTAACAGGCTGCCACATTTACTTACGCTTTTATAAAGATTAAATCCCTCTATGCTCCTACCGGATGCCTTTCCCATTGATCCGTTAAGAGAAATCAAAATAGTTGGTTTGTAATATTTGCTTAACAGCTTTGAAGCAACAACTCCTAGCACACCCTGATGCCAGTTTTTAGAAGCAAGTACTGTGGTATAGGAATCTTTCAAGTAAGGGTTGGAGTCAATCAATTCTACTGCTTCATTGAATATTTCTTTTTGAATATTCTGTCTTTCTTTGTTGGTTTCATCCAGGGATTTGGCAATTATTTCTGCTTCTTCTGTATTTTCAGAGATTAAAAGTTTAACACCACTGTCCGCGGTTTTAAGCCTTCCTGCCGCGTTTATCCGTGGCCCCAATAAGAACCCGACGTCAGCGGTTTCAATATCTTTGTTAAGACAGCCTGCAGCTTTCTTTAAAGCTGCAAGCCCGGATTTTTGTGTACAGGTTAATTCCTGTAAACCATGATAGGCAAGAATACGATTTTCTCCTGTTATGGGGGCTAAATCAGCAATGGTCCCAAGGGCTGCAAGGTCAAGGTGCTTTTTCAAGTTGGGAAGCCTGTTTGCAAAATCCGCGTTATCTCTTAGTTTATTCCTGATCGCAGTAAGCAACTTAAATGCTACTCCAACACCGCTAAGTTTCTTGTAAGGGTATGGACAATCCAGTTGAGAAGGATTCAAAACAGCGTATGCCGGAGGAATTTTTTCAGGCACCTGGTGGTGGTCGGTTATGATAACCTCTACCCCAAGGTTTTTCGCTTCAACAATTTCATCATAGGAACTCATTCCGCAGTCAACAGAAATAATAAGACGGGCACCTGAAGAGGCTATTTTCCTGATTGCCTCAATATTAATGCCATATCCTTCCGATTGTCTATCTGGGATGTAATATTGAACATTAACTCCTATTTCTTTAAAAAATGTTTTTAATAACGCGGTAGCGGTTGTTCCATCAACATCATAATCACCATAAATTGTTATCAGAGAGGGTATTGCGTCCTGCTGTTGGCGAGAAACCATTTCTTCCAAAACAGAAACTATTTTTTTGACTGCTTTTTCCATATCCTTCATAAGAAAAGGGTTGTTAAGTTCTTTCAAAGGAGATTTGAAAAAGGTTCGGGCTGTTTGCAGATCAGTTATTCCCCTGTTGATAAGGATTTGGGCTGTCACATGAGAAATTTTCAGTTGTTCGGCAAGATTATTGGATTTGGTCTGGTCGGTTGGGGGATAAATCCAATTATAGTTTGTCATAAATAATAGCCATGGAATGGCAACACAGACTCAATTACGATAAAAAATTATATGCAATAAAAAACTATCGCACTATAGTTGTATCTAAAATAAATTTGCTGCAAAGTCACTAAGATACAAAGATAAGGGAAAATGGAGAACGTTGTATAAGCCGCTGTAAAAAACAAGAACTAAACAGCGCCTAAAAAAAGAACTTTCGTCTTTCTCTCCATCTCTCCTGAATATTTTTGTGCCTTGGTGGCTTCAGCGATTATTGAAAAGTATTATATGAAATCTGAGGGGTGATCGCTAATTGCTTATCGCCTGTATTAGTAAATATAGTGTTTTTAATTTTTGTTCTGGAAAATTTTGCAAGCTTTTCCACGATACCGTTTTGTATTTTGGTATTGTTATCCCAATTGCATTTTCTTGAATTTATGAGCATAGAAAAGGCTAATTCTTCCCCCCCTTCAGCGCCAACATATCCTGAAAGAGTGTTAGCTCCGTTTAATGTGCCGGTTTTAGCGCGAACATATCTCCTTTTTTGAAATTCACTAAGTCTTGTTTTCAGTGAACCATCGATTCCCATAATCCCAAGGGAGGCAACGTATTCTGCTCTGACTGAAAAATCATAATACATATTTTTTAAAACATCGATTATTTGATCAGGAGAGAGGCTGTTTTGTTTGGACAATCCGGAACCATCCACTACTGAATAAGAAGATGGAAGATAACCGAGTGTTTTCATTAGCTGATTAATAAGGTCCAGTCCTTTCCGTGTTGTGCCGGGTGTTCCAAATCTTTCTGCTCCAACTGTTTTTAAAACCTGCTCAGCGATAAAATTGTTACTTATTTTATTCATGTCCTGAATGATTAAAGATAGGGGTCTTGATTTATGAATTACCAGTTCTTTTACCTCTTCCGGTTGCTTTGCTATAGATATACTCCCCTTAATTTTTATCCCTTCTTTTTCAAGAAATTCTTTAAATACCGAAACGGTATACAAAGTGGGATCGGAGACAGTCAAATAAACATGGTATCCCGGAGTTTTGATTGAACCTTTGATAAAAACAGTATCGTATCCTCCTTTTTTAATTCTGCCGGAGATAATGTTGTAGTCTTTTCCTGTAGCCGCAGTTTTTGCTTTGTTGGAGACTTTTATATATTTAGTTGGCGGATCAACCGTTACTATTGGGTGCGCGCCGACTCTTTTTGCCGGATTCACATAAACAGTTACTGTATTAAAATTCAATGAAAGGGCGCTGATTTTTGCATTATAGGGTTTGGAACCTCCATTTTTTCCCACTCCGACCCCTTTACGCTTATCATCAAAAAAAGTGTCGTCGGCAATAATATTTCCATTGATTCTTTTGATCCCGCGGTTCCGGATGCTTTTTACTATCATCCAGAGTTCTTCAGAAACCAGACGAGGATCTCCAAAGCCTTTTAAATATAAATTTCCATGGAGAACACCTTTTTTTATCTCACCCTCTGTAGAAACAGTTGTCAAAAACTGGTATTCTCCTCCCAATACCTTTAAAGCTACTGCAGCGGTAAGGAGTTTTATGTTTGAAGCGGGAATGAAAAGCTGGCTGGAATTTCGTTGGTAAACAACATCGCCTTTGGTTAACGAAAAAACTTTAATGCCCGCGCTCCCATTTTCGAGACAGGAGTTTCGTAGAATGGAGTTAATTTCTTTTCCCAATAATTGAACAGGGTTGTTTTCAGCAAAGGAAGAATTTGACTGAAACAGAAAAATGGCAATTGATAAAAATGCTGTATTTAAAAGTGTTAAGCGCATATCAACATAAATTTTATAAGAAAAAAAGGAAAAGTCAATGAGAAGATGCATCAGGCTTAACTTGAATTGTTAAGCGCTTTAGCTATTTCATCGGCTATTTTTTTTGCCGCATCTGCTGGATTGCCAGCATCTCTAATAGGACGTCCGACAACAATATAATCGGCTCCATTAGCGATTGCTTCATGAGGGGTAGCTATTCTTGATTGATCATCATTTGATATTTTGCTCCATGATGGGCGTACTCCCGGCACTACAACAATAAAATCATTTCCAAATATTTCTTTAATAGGTTTTACTTCTTTGCCGGAACAGACTACTCCATCGCATCCTGATTTATTAGCTGTTTCCGCTCTATGCAGGGCAAGGTTTAAAGGATTTTGCAGTTCTTTTTTTATGCCGGAATTGATGATATCTTTTTTTGACAGACTTGTTAAAACTGTTATTCCCAATACCATAGTATTCTTTTTTGTGCTATCAGCAGCCGCTTTCAATAATTTTGTTTCTTCATTGCAATGAACAGTTATAAAATCTATTCCATGGGCGTTAGCTGCTCTTTGCGCCCTCCTGACAGTTTCCGGAATATCGTGAAATTTCAAGTCGAGAAATATCTTTGCATGAGTTTCATCTGCAATCAGCTTTAGAATCTTTGGACCTTCCCTGACAAAGAGCTCCAAGCCTACTTTAAATACTCCGATATTGTTTTTAAGGAGGTGAATATATCTTTTTGCTTCATCGATAGATGAAACATCTAAAGGGAATATAACGCGCTCATGTGGGAGGAAAATATTATTGTTTGACACAGGTTAAAATAGCATAAAAAGCTAAACAAGTGGTACGGATGACAGGATTCGAACCTACGACCTACAGATTAGAAGTCCGTCCTGACAGATTTTTTAACTTTTTTTAATGACTTGATTTTGTACATGTTTGGCCGCTAAGATTTACTTTACAATATTTTACATCATTTTGTCAATTACGGTTATTAAGGTGGGTTAAGGCCGATTAAGATTATTTTGGACACAGTGAAAACCTGCTACTTGCAACTAATGTCTACAAACACGGCCGCTTTGTTTATGCTACAGCAAGAAAAGAAAGCTTTTGGAAGGTACTTTTTCGATCAAGAAATGAAGAACTTCCTAAAGGTATTATTGATATTAATTTTTTAAATGATGAGGATAATTCTAAATTATGAATATAATTTTTCTGGATACTGAAACTACTGGTCTTGATAAGTGGCCTTACCCAAAAAAACTGATCCACATTTAAAGGAATAAATGGTCGGGACGACTGGATTTGAACCAGCGACCCCTGCGTCCCGAACGCAGTGCTCTACCAGGCTGAGCCACGTCCCGACAGATCTTTAGCTTATTTTTTCGCCGATCCTGATGACAATAACCGGTTTATCAAGTTTTCAGAAAATTGCTTATGCAGTTTTAACTGCATGGATTTTTCAAAACTATCGATTGTCGCTGCATTAATATTTGCAACATAACAATCACTGCCGGCAATAATGTCATTTTTTCTCGGTGCATGGGTAATAACAGCCATTTCGCCAAAACATTCTCCAGTGTGTATTGTTAAAAGTTTTCGTTTGCCTGAAGATTGTGATTTATTTATGACGTTGGCATGATCTTTCACAACAACATAAAACGATCAATCCGTTTCATTCTCTTTGATTATATATTTGTGCATCGGAAAACGTAATAAGTCGCAAAAAGTTTACGATTTTGTCAATCTCATGATCATCGAAAATTTAAAAAAACTTAGTTGATTTCAGAAGGACTACCCACTGTTCTTTACTTATATTAGCCATAGCTTTAATCTTTAAAATTTACATTGTTTTTATTCTATCTCTAAGGCGCATTTTCAATTCTCATTTTCCCATCCATATTTTCCTATTAGTTTTACAAAAACACAACCTGTAATGGATTTGGTATCAAATCCTTTTTCCGCCTTGGTTATTTTAAAAAGTGTTTGAGAAAAAGCCTCCCCTATTGGTATTACGAGATGCCGTTTTACTGCTAACTGATCCAGCAGTCTTTTGGGGATCTGCGGACTGGCGGCAGTCACCACTATTCCATCAAAAGGAGATTCTTCTCTCCAACCATAAGTACCATCGGTTACTTTCGTAACCACATTATTATATTTTAATTTATCAAGAACAGTTAGCGCATTTTGTGTTAAAAAATCAAGTCTTTCGATACTAAAAACTCTTTCAGCTAATTCAGCTAAAATCGCGGTTTCATAACCTGAACCAGTGCCAATCTCGAGAACTTTTTCGTTTCCTTTTAACTCCAGAAGTTCGCACATTAACGCAACCATATAGGGCTGCGAAATAGTCTGATT
>Ga0066827_10000088_pt1 | contig 37829 bp, 18 predicted proteins | sample ETNtaG_34_FD_65609 | JGI IMG/M metagenome (GOLD analysis project Ga0066827, IMG submission 65609) | Marine microbial and viral communities from oxygen minimum zone, Eastern Pacific Ocean - ETNP201306SV51 | ecosystem: Environmental > Aquatic > Marine > Oceanic | place: Pacific Ocean: Eastern... | reverse complement strand
AGGACAAGACAGCTACATCCGGCCTGGGAGGTTGATCGCATTCACTGTGCGTGTGCGCTCTTCGGTTTCGCTCCGTAAATGCCCTTTCTGCCAGGCTTTCGCGCGATAGGAGAATGCATCGCCCGTGGGCAGACACTTGAGGGGAGTGAATTTTGCGCTTACGGGCAGGCTGATTCGTGAAGTCGTGGTATCGGGAGTCTCGTGGCAGCCCACACAGCTGCGTGTCTCTCCGGGGCGTGCATACATCCACACCAACTGGTTGCCCACGACACGCCTGTCACTGTCCAGTACCTGACAATGAACGAGACGATCGGCCGGAATCTCAACAAAGAATGAACCGTCAGAGGCAAGCGGCACGGTGCCCAAAACCCGAGCATGCGTGCCGGTGTGATTCTTCCAGGCCTCACCGCTGCTGTTCGTGTGCGTGTGATGCCGACCCGTCACCGGTTGACCCTCGATGATGCGAAGCAGTTTGCCGCGCGTTCGCGTCAGTTCCTCCTGGGAAGTCCTCGCCGAACTGCACATCAATCGGGCGGTGAAGGAATTGCTCCTCACCATTTGCGGCAGGACCGGCGGACGGGCGCGTCGCATTACCGGGCGTGCCTCAAAGTCAGCCCGCTTCGGATCATTGTAAATGAGGTCCAACCCGCCCGTGGCAAGGTCCATCAGGTAGAGTCCCAGGTCGACGTCCTTCCTGCTTTTTGCGCGCCGCGTGGCGGCGCACAAGGCTCGCTTCCCGTCAAGAGGGAATGGCGACGTCACAGCCATATCCTGGTGTCGGGGCAGGACACGTTCGCTCATGCGGTTGGGGCCGACAATGGTAGCGCCGCCCGTTGTTGCCACCATCACCGTTCCATTCTGCAGTCCCTGAGGCTGGGTCAGGCGCAGGACGCGGTGCCGGGAGGGGACCTCGCCCCAACCGCGCTCACCCGATTGCTGCGTGATATTCCGCCAGAATTCGCGCCGTTCCGGGCCGTATACCGTCTGGTTCATCGTCCCGTCAGGCCGCGTGGTCTGCACCGTGATCTCCGTCTTCAGGCGGGAATAAAAGAGGTCGAGCCGACTGAAAACGATCCCCCCGTCCGGCATGATGGCCGGTTCATTGTCTCGACCCAGGTTGAACCCGATACAGTGCATGCCGCTGCCGTCTCTGTTCATCACCGTCAAGCCCGTCGCGGGGTAACCGTGATACTCATCGCGAAGCCCGACTCGGCTGGAGGAAAAGACGATTCGCCCATCCGGGAGATAGGCAGGCTGAACGTCATGGTATGGCCCCTTGGTTAGCTGCCGAAGCCTGCGAGTCTTAATCTCAAGCTCGTAGACATGCCACCATGGATTCGTTTTCCCCCGGCGCGCAAAGACTGCGCGCTCACCATTCCAGGAAAGCTCGCAGTCAGCGACATAACCCTCAGTGAAGGTGGTCAGCGCGCTCACCTTGCCGGTGGGACCGACGGGTTTCAGGAGATAGAGGTTTTCGCCCAGCCTGTAGGTGGGACCGGAATCGGTGGTGGAATAGGTCTGCCGCCAGATATCAATCTGAAAATCGTTGGGCATGTCGTTGGAGCCTTTGATAAAGACCAGGGCCTCCGGCTCTGCTCCAGTCGGCGGCGCAGCGCTTGCCGCTCTGTTATCCCGGACTGAGGCCGGTAGGCTGTTGTCCCATTGCAGATTGCGTTTCCAGAGCGCTTCCCGGGCCAGCAGTCGGATGGAATGAAAAGGGTGATGCGCAGCAGCCGTTTTGAGAGCCGCGATGGCCGTCGGGTTGCCAATTTTGTCAAGAGACAAAGCAGCGGAGTACTGTACTTCCAGAACATTCCGATCATCAGTCAACATTCCGATCAGGAGTGGGACTTGTTCAGCGCTTCCCAACTCGCCCAGAGCACGGGTGAAGGCTTCTCGCCAGCATGGAGACGGGGCCTTATACTCGTCCTGCCCATACTTGCCCCCATTCTTGAAAAGAAAGTCGCCAAAATAGCCGTAATCCGCCTCGGTTTTAGAATTCTTGAGCAATGCTTCGATTCTGCTGACCGCGGATTTTTCCTTCATGAACATCAAGGTCTTCGCCGCGTTTATCCGCACCCAGCCGTTGTCATGTTGGAGACACTTTATCAGCCGCGGAAGCTGTGACCTGTCCCGGCAGAGAGCAGACATCCAGGTCGCCGCGAATGAACTGCCGCCGGGGCTCTGTTTGGCTTGGGCCAGGAGTTGGCTCCGAGTCTGTTCGGGTAACGAAAAATGGAAGGTGGGCGAGGAGTCGAATCCCAGCGCCTGAAAAGCAATTTCACAGATTTCCTTTCGCAGCCCCGCGCGGTCGAGCAGGTAGATGCAGATCTCTTGGAACGCTTGCCGGTCGTAGATCATCGCGCCGTCGAAATCGCTGGCCATGTTCACAGGCAGCAAGGGGGCGATGCGGAGCAACTTTGCGCGTATTTCTTCGCTCCTGAGCGGGAAACGGCTGAGCGCCAGTGTAATCACGTAGGCCGTCTCATACATACGGTCAATTGGCTCGAAGCCGGGCTTGTCATCCTTTGGGATTTTGGCCGGTGATTTCCTCACGATGCTCATCGCATAATGAGGGTAGACCGCAATCAGCGCTTCGGCGGAGGCCTCTCCACCAATATCGCCGAGGGCATCGGCTGCGTACCTGGCCCACTGCGGATTCTGTAGAAGAGCGATCAGCAACTCCTGACCCTTTGCGCTATTGAGACGTCCAGTTGCACGGATCGCCGCCTGCACCATCAATTTCTCTTCTTCCTTGCCGACGGTCCTTGAGACATAAGGAGTCAAGGTCCCCCTAACCGCCTCTGCTGCCCCCTTTCCTCCCAGGCTGCCCAGTGCCCGCAGCGTCCGTTCGCGTGCCAGAAAACTCAAGACCGGGGCGGACTCCTGACGCTTTTCAAAAACACTCAGACTGAAAAAGGTGGTGGGATAGATCGGCCGCTCGGAGGCATAGGAGGTAATTCGCACAAAGCGCGCATCGGTTTGCTTGAAGTCCACGGTCAACTTTGGTGGCGTCAGCGCTTTCTGGCGAAACAGTTCGCGGAACTCGATACCATCTGTGCTGACCGAGAGACCGCAGTCGGTCATGCAGAAGCCTTTGCCGTATTGTTCAACGCTGACGGATGAAATGGATTTCAGACTGCCCAAGTCAACGGTGCAGTGTTGGGGAAAATCGACCTGTTTCGTCTGCCAGAAAGCAGCGGAACCATCAGTTAAAACAGTCGGGGGGCCTTTATAGGTGGAAGAGGCACTTACGCTGCAGTTCTGAGCCAGATCTGGAGACAGACTCTGGAGTAGCCCCGAGAGTTGGCTGGGCGCAACGCCCGCGTCGGGCAGATTCCTGTACCAAGTACGCCAGACCTCCGCCTGCTGTCGACGTTGCTTCTCGGCAGCGTGAGAGGCGAAGGGAAACTCCATACCCGTCAGATTGGTTAAGGCCACCCAAGCCGCCTGACGAACGCTCCAGTCAGAATCGTCCAAGGCCTTCAGCAGGACCGGAAGCTGCTCTCGGCCCCCGCACCAGCCGAGAGAGAGGCAGGCATTGCGCCGTGCGTCAACCGAGCTGTCGCCCATTGCTTTGCTGAGTTCGTCCGCGGCCTCATAGGCACGCAGAAACCCCAGTTTCTCGGCAGCAGCAGACCTCAACTTCTCATCACTGCTGCTGAGCTGCACCCTCAGTTTTCTGATATGTGTCTGATGCAGCGAGAGGTCTTCTCCCTGAATCTGCTGGGTAAAACAGCAACAAACCAAGAACAGACTGGAACAGGTGATCTTCCTCATTAGGCTTTCCTCAATAATGCACCCTGTTAAGCTAAACTTAGGTCCCGCAAAGCGTTGCGCTATGTCTTTAAGATGTGATCGAATATGAGTTCTGGCAGAAGCTGGATCGCGAAACACAGATCATACCGACGCCCGCAGATGGTTGTCCCTGTATCCATCTTGTCCCTCATCTCCTGTGCCTGCCTGCTTCGCCCATCCGCCATTCGAGGATCCCGCCGGAACGGCCTTTTCGGAGCTGGACCTCGATGCGCAGGGCATTGGTCGTCACCGGGTTGAAGGTTACTCGGTTGTACTTGTCGACATCGGCGGTGTAGGTCGACGCGCCGGTGACCGGCTTGAAGGTCACGCCGTCGCGATAGAGCAGCCGCCAGGAATCGGGGACCCAGCAGCCGCCGGTGTCGCGGTCGTCAAACCAATAGACTTCGACACGGTCAACCGTGGCGGGCTCGTCTAGATCGTACTGCACCCATTCCTTCGAGCCCAGGTGGCTCCACCATGTGTGCCGTGGAATGCTCAGGTCGTGGGAGTTGGGCGGCTCGATCTGGTCGTTCAGTGCGGCCGGTTCGTCATTCCTGTTGCAGTGAGAGACGGATACCTTGGCTCTACTTGCTATGGTCGGGCGAGGGACCGGCTGGACCTGTTCGGGATCTTCTGCCAACCAGACTGTCATCGCGCCGCCCGCGCGGTTATCCCAAGCGTAGTAGGGAATCGCCAGCAAATCGACCGGCAACCGCCCGTCCGAGTCGCCCATGCGCACGGCCGCCTTGCCGCGGATGACCGTGACTCCGCCGAGCAGGTCCGTCCGATGATGGGCCACCAGTTCGGCGTCCGGCGGCAAGAACATCTGGTGTACGGCTGCATCATGGTCCACTGCTTCGACACAATAGACGATGGGGCCTCGCTGCAAGGCGACTCGATCTCGATCGGCCGCAACCTTGGAATGAGCACGAACCCGCTCGATCGGCATCGGCAGATCCAGTTCGATCGTGTCCCCGGCCTGCCATTTTCGGTTCAGTCGCAGGTAACCCCGGTCCAGCGTCGGGCCCTGAAGCTTTTGTCCGTTGATTGCCACGGCCACATCCGACGCCTTGCCCGTACGATAGAGTCCGCCGGGCGTCTCCGCATCGCGGCACCAGCCAGGGATTCGCAAGTACAAGTCGAAGGAGGTCGCTTGCTCCGGTGCGATCATCAGGCGGACCTTGCCGTCCCATGGGTACGTGGTCTGTTGCGTCAATGAGACGTCCGTACCGCCCACCTTCAAATGCGCCTTTCCTGCCGCGTACAGATTCACGTAGACCGAGCGGTCGTCGAATGCGTAGACGAACCGGCCGATCTGAGGATAGATGCGGACCACGTTGCTCGGACAGCAGGCACAACTGTACCATGGCTCGCGGCGATAGTCGCCGTTCGCAGCCAGCCGGTTCTGGTAGAAGAACTTCGTGCCTGACAGACTCAAGCCCGAAAGGAATCCGTTGTACAGCACCCGCTCCATCACGTCGGCATACTCGGCATGCGGTTCGATCAACAGCATCCTGTGGGCCCAAAGCGCCAGTCCGATTTGTGCGCAGGTTTCCGAGTAGCCCGTGGCGTTGGGCAAGTCGTAGTCGGGCCCAAATGCCTCACCCCGGGCTGTGGCTCCGACACCGCCGGTGACGTACATTTTGCGATGCGTCGTACTTTGCCAAAGTCGGTGCAAAGCTGCCAGCAACTCCTCGTCGCCGGTCTCCAGGTACAGGTCTGCCATCCCAACACAGTTGTACATGGCCCGAACAGCGTGGCCCACAATCTCGCTCTGCTGGCGAACCGGAGCGTGATCCTGCGAATAGCTCCCATACAACTTGTGGCCCTCGACGTTACCACGCTGATCGATAAAGAACTGCGCCAGCTTCAAATACCGCGTCTGGTCCGTGACGCGATAGAGCTCAATCAGAGCCAGTTCGAGTTCTTGATGTTCAGGCACCATCATCTGCTTGCCGGGTCCAAAGACCGAATCGATGTGATCCGCCAGTTTCGAGGCCACGTCCAACATGTTCCGCTTGCCGGTTATCCGGTGATGAACCGCCCCGGCTTCGATCATGTGCCCCATGCAGTAAAGCTCATGGCGCGCGTTGGAGTAGATGTTTTTGAAACGCTGATTGGCGTTGTCGATCGTAAAGAAGCAATACAGATACCCATCGGGCTGTTGAGCGGCCGCGATCTTGGCGATCACGGCGTCCGTCAGTTCGTCCAGCTTGGGATCTGCCTTCAAGCCTAACTCGTAGGCAGCTCCCTGCAGCACCTTGTAAACGTCCGAATCGTTAAACCAGATTCCCTCAAACGCACCTTCCATCTGTCCAGCCGCTTTGGCGAAATTGCTGATCCGGCCGGTTTGTTCACAGATATTGAAGCAATAGGGCAGCGTGATCTCGCGACACGTTTTCATCCTGGGTGCCCAGAATTCGTCCTGGATTTGAACTTGGGCAAGCGGCACGAGCGCGAGCTTTTTCTTACTGTCTGCCAAGCCAGTCTCCGCGAAAACGGACACTCCAGCCAGCACGATTGCACCAATCACGAGTCTGTTCAACTGATAGGAATTTGCTTTTCGGCTTAACACTAATCCCTCTGACACCACCATAGCGCCCTGACAATATTTCGCCCACTCGGTCTTCTCATGCCGCTGCGGGTTGCAAACCTGCGTTCCCTTGATTGCAGCTTGCTGCTCTGAAGATCACTTGGGCACGGGTCGGAAATCGGGGTGATCCCGATACTTCACGTTGCGTCGTCCGAAGTAGCTGCCATAGTATGGAGAATTGGCGTCGATCCAGGTGACCAGCTTGATGAATTCAGGCTTGGAAAGGTCTACCCCCTCATGTCCCTCGCGAATCAATCGAACAAGCTTGCTGACGTGGGAACCCAGGGTGTAGGGCGCGATCGGTGAGGCGTCCCCGGTTTTCGGTTCGTTTTCATGAAACACCTGGACGAAGTTCCTGCTGAGCAAGTTCTCGTAGGAACGGTTGAACAGGGTGGTCAAATCACCGCTCAAATCGACATCCCCTTCCTCTTTCACCGCGTTATGGCACCGGACGCAATGCCGGTCCAGGATCGGTTGCACATCAGTCACGTAATGAATCGGGCGTGGCCCGCTGTCGCCGGGTTGCGGTTCCAGTTTGTTCGGTCCATGGCGCAAGGCAAGCAGGGGCTTGTTCCCCGGTGTCCATTGTTGCGAAGTGTGACAACCAATGCAGGAGCGTGATTCGCCCGGACGCAGATTCACAAACGTTCGCATTCGCTGCACTTCCATGAAATCCGCGTCCAACGCCTGAAAGAAGAGGTTGCGGTCCGGTGGGACGGTGAAATGCGCCGAACCATCCGCTTCCACTGGCACGATGCCCAGCACCCGTTTGGCGTGAAGGCTGCCATTCATACTGATCACCGCGTGTTGCTGATATTTGCTGTCCCCGCTCCAGAAACGCCTTGCCGCCCAGGGCCGTGCCAACGTTTCCATCACTCGGAGGTACTTGATTCTCCCGCGCTCCACTCCGTTCAATCCCATGTATACGTCCGACATGACGAGGGGGGCCGCGGCTTTGCCGGAGTCTCTCGATGACGCCACGACGGGTGGTGCTTTCCTCGGCCGGATCGGCAGCGGCTGCCAGCAGGATATCGATGGATCGCGATGAATCGGAACCCGGTTTCCGAATTCATCCAACAGATAGATTCCGTAGCCGGCAAGATCGTTAAACTCGCGGTCCGGGTTGCAGACGACCAGGTAGAACTTGTCGTCAAGAGGACAGGCATCCGTGTAGAGCGGTCCCTTGGTGTCCCGGCGCCAGTGACCATTGCGCCGGTGGAAGTATCCGTACTCGGTTCGCACATCGACATTTGGAGTGATGTAAGTCATGGCATTGCGGGTGCGAATGGACTGCCGGGTGTCCAGACGTATGACTGTTCCGACCCCCAGCGGCATATGCGGCGCGCCAATGACTACAAAACGGTTATTCATTCCCGGGATGGCCCGACCGTGCAGCATGGTGTCCGGAAAGGTGATGTTGTTGCCGAATATCTCTGTTGAACCACTTCCGTCCGGGTAGACTGCCCAAAGGCATTTGATCACCACGTCCGGCTTGTCCACATATTCCCAGCGCGTATAAAGAATGCGCCCGTCGTTCATGATGCTGGGTGATGCTTCGCTCAAAGGACCGCTTGAAAGCACCTCCATGTTCCCCCCATCGGCATCCATCCGATAGAGCGCCGTGGTGGTGAACAAATCAGGCGCATCACAGAGAACACCGCGCTCGCATCGTGTGGAGACAAAACAGATGCCGCCGTCGGGCAGATAGCAGGGATGCATGTCGTCGGTATGGTGCTGGTAGGCTTGGTCAATCTTGTATTTGTTGATGCGCGATGCTTCATCCGGAGGATCGAAAGTAATTTGGTGAAGCCCTTTCCCGTCCACACCCACTTCCCAAATCCGAAATCCTCGTCCCACCTTCGGTTTGTAACCAAAGACCGCCCGCTTGCCGTCGAACGACAGGTCAACGCGTCCGAAGATCCCACCGTTCAACTCGGGCGCAAGTTCAGTCACCGTTCCATCCGCCAATGACAAGACACACAGGTTCCCGCCAAAGTGTTTACAACCATTGATGAAATCGGTGTAGTAGTGATTGGATTGGTAGGTGTAGCGTTTGACAAACAGCAGTTTGTTGAACCGTATCAGCGGATTATTGGTGACCAGGGCTTCAGTCTTCAAACGCTCAATCTCCTCGGCAGCCTGGGGCAGGGTCTTCAACTTGCCTTCCAGCATGGTTAGGCGCTCCAGGTAGTCCTGGTGTTCAGGATAGTCATAGCGTTCTCCAAGGTAGGAAATCGCCTTTCGCGTTCCGGCTATGTTCAGTTCGGCCAGTCGTTCCCGGGATTCTGCCGTGGGATCACGAAAGGGATTCTTCTTCGGTGGCGATTGGCTCGTGGAGACCGTTAATCCTTTCAGATGAGGCATGAATCCGGCGCTGGTAATGCGGATGGTGTTCCGGCCGTGGTTCAGTTCTAGCGGGCCATAAGTTTGCCACCGAAGATCGGGGGTGAAGAAGCCGCCAGTGGATTTGTTGAGCACCTTGTCCGGATGGTCCTTTCCGTTGATGCTCAATTGGCAGGGGCGTTGTTCCCCCGAGCAGTAGTAGAAATGGACCGAGTAAAGCCCACCTTGAACATGGACCGTCCATTCCATGAATCCGTTCTTTCCCTCGCAAAGGGTAAGATTGTCGAAGGCGGCGTATTCGGGGGCCACATTGGGTGAGCGCACAGAGAGCGCGTGGGCGGGAACACTGGCCTGTTCAGCCCGGAGAGCAAACAAACCCGGGAAAAACAACAACAGGCTGAAAAATAATCTCACGAGCCTTTCATGGGCAGTCCCGGTTCTGTGATTCGAAAAGCCATTCTCGCGTGAATTGTCTGGAACCGAACTCACAATCGGGGAGCCTTACCCTGTCCGGTCTGCGGCGACTTGACTTGCATCAAGCTTGCAACTGATTGTCACGCCGTTCAGCGGTTTACCGCATGGGGGCGATTAAAACTACCGCCGGCCCCCCGGGCCGAATTCTTGACCGGCAGCTTCAAGCGGTCGACGAGGGAGTCTTGGGATAACCCAGGGATCCCAGGGCAGAACTGATCTCATCCAGAATCGCGGGATCATCAATCGTTGCGGGCATCTTCCACTGCACGCCGTCAGCAATCTTCTTCATGATGCCCCGGAAAATCTTGCCTGATCGTGTCTTTGGCAGACGCTCAACGGCCGCAACCAGTTTAAACCCGGCTACCGGTCCGATCTTCTCGCGCATGAGACGTGTCAGTTCTCCGGCCAGCTCATCGTCTTTCCGGTTCACGCCTGAGTTCAACACGACCAATCCCAGCGGCAACTCACCTTTCAGGTTGTCTTTCACGCCAATGACAGCGCACTCAGCCACATCCGGATGTGCGGTCAGCACTTCCTCCATTGCCCCGGTCGAAAGCCGGTGTCCGGCGACATTGATCACATCGTCGATGCGGCTCATGATCCAGAGGTAATCATCCGCATCCTTGAACCCGGCGTCGCCCGTGAGATAAAAACCGTCGAATTGACTGAGGCAGGCATCGACATAGCGTTGATCTGCCTGCCAGAAGGTTGTCAGTGTCCCTGGAGGCATTGGCAGTTTGACGACGATCGCACCGATCTGGCCGGTGGGCACGTTCTTGCCGTCATCGGCCAGCACGCGAATATCGTAGCCTGGCACGGCGCGGGTTGGTGACCCCGGCTTAATCGGCAACTGTTCGATGCCGAGGCAATTCGAGGCCATTGGCCAGCCGGTTTCCGTTTGCCACCAGTGATCGATCACCGGCACGCCCAGGGTTCGTTCGGACCATGCCAGCGTATCCGGGTCGCAACGCTCACCCGCGAGGAACAAGGCCCGAAGTCCGGACAGGTCGTAAGGTTCAACACAGGTTCCCTGGGGATCCTCTTTCTTGATCGCACGGATCGCTGTTGGAGCGGTAAACAGCACCTGCACCTTGTGGTCGGCAACAACGCGCCAGAACGTACCCGCATCTGGAGTTCCCACCGGTTTGCCTTCGAAAAGCACAGTGGTGTTGCCGCTCAGCAATGGTGCATAGACGATATACGAATGCCCCACCACCCAGCCAATGTCGGAGGCGGCCCAATAGACTTCCCCCGGTTTGACGCCGTAGATGTTCTCCATCGACCACCGCAGTGCCACGGCGTGACCGCCGTTGTCGCGAACCACGCCTTTGGGCTGCCCTGTCGTTCCCGATGTGTAGAGAATGTACAACGGGTCGGTTGCGGAAACCGACACACATTCCGCCGGTTCAACCCCGGCCAGCGCTTCATCCCACTCAATGTCGCGTCCGGCAACCAGCTTCGTTTTGATCTGCGGACGCGAAAAGACAATGCAGCAATCGGGCTTGTGGATGGATAGGTCAAGCGCGTTGTCGAGCAGGCTCTTGTAGCAGACCACCCCCTTTGGCTCTATTCCACAGGTTGCGGCAATGACGACCTTGGGCAGCGCGTCATCGATACGGGCAGCCAATTCGTTTGCTGCAAAGCCGCCGAAGACAACCGAATGCACAGCCCCGAGGCGTGAGCAGGCCAGCATCGCGATCACCGCCTGCGGAATCATCGGCATATAGATAATCACGCGGTCACCATGGTCCACACCCTGTCTGCGCAACGCACCGGCAAACTCCGCGGTGGCGTCGCGCAACTCCCGGTAGGTGAAGCGAGACACGGTGCCGGTCACCGGACTGTCGTGGATCAATGCAACCTGATCCGCCCGTCCGCCTTCGACGTGCCTGTCCAAGGCATTGTAGCAGGTGTTCAGCCTGCCTCCGGTGAACCAGCGATAAAAAGGCGCATTCGAATTGTCCAGGACAGTGTCCCAACGCCGTTCCCAATCGATCGCCTCCGCCGCCTTCGCCCAGAACGTCGACGGATCAGAAATTGATGCCTGAAGTGTCTGCTCGATCGTGTCACTCATTCTTATGTCTCCGATTACCTCAAGAACATTGTTAAGGCCCCTCAATCATTATTTCTTTGGCCACATTGCGCATGGTGCCCTTCAGTTTCAGGCGGGTGTCACCGAAGCCGTGGTAAACACGAATCCGCTTTGATCGGCTTAAGGGCTGGGCGTCGAGACTTCTCAAGGTGAAGAACGCCGGCTCGTCGTAGTGCAGTCCGTTCCAGTTCAGAGCATGAAAAGCCACGAAGACGGGGGATTCAATCAGGAACCCGAACGGCGGCAACTCGATTTCCTCGCCTGATTGGGATTTGTATAGATAAGGGAGGTGGTCGGCATTGACTACGACCGCGAGGGCATCAGAACCTTCTCCAAAAAGGGAGCGGCGCACCTTGTAGTCTGAAGTCAGGAACTCGAACTCTGTCATTGTTGACTGCGAGGTGAGTTCGTTGAGTGGCGAGAGGATTTCATAGGTGTTCTTCACGAACCGGTCGAGAGGATGGAGATCTTCAGCCCACCCCTGATCAGCGTGGGTGAACACCGCGGGATCCATTTGGTTCTGCACGGGTGATTGCTCCAAAGGTTGGAATGTAATTTTGTCCGAATCGATTTTGACTCGGCCAACGCGGCAGCGGCTTTCCCCGTCCAGCGGACCTTCCAGAGCTGCCCTGGAACCATTGAGCGAACGGAAGAGTCCCATGCGAATCTCGAATATGCCGGTCAACCCTGTCGGGACTATGACCTCGAACGGTCCCTGCCGGACTTCGCCGGGTTGCCAACGGGTGGTTGGGGCATGATCGTTCTGAAACTTGATGTTGCCTGCTTGATCGGTGAAATGAACGAAGACACGCCAGTTGGTCGGAGGTGTCTCCTTGACCGACCATTGGTAGGTGACGCTGAACCGGTCGGGCGCCGTTTGTTTCAAGTCTGCGATAGCAGGGCGCAGCGGCATCGGGGTTTGCTTCTTCGGGCCGGGTTCTTTCCAGTAGAGGTGCTGGGGAATGTTGTGATAGTGGAGGGGGCGTCCGATGCTGATGTGATGGAGCACGTAATCCGCCGCCTTGGCCGGGTCATAGCCGTATTTTCCATATGCGGCGATGCAGTCACGGTAGACCATCTCAAACAGGGGAATGGCCACTCCGCCCACTTTCGTCATTAGATTGGCATTGTGATAGTGTTGACCGCTCACCCCGGTCAGTCCTTCGAAGAAATCGCTGTGCGGGATGGCCCATTCCCGTCCACATTCGCTTCCGAACATGCCGAACAGTTCGCGGGCGTAATCCGAGATGGCCTGTTTCCATCTCATATCATCCCATCGAGTGAGCCGGTGTTTCGGATCGAAGCACTCCGTTAATCCGGCGGCAAAGGTTGTGTCGATGAAATAGGCGCAGTCGCCGACGAGTTCTTTTACGGCCGGCAGGTTTTGCGGGCGCCTGGCCAGTTCGACCGCTTTCCGGGAACAGGTGAGATAAGCGCGACCCCCGCCCCATTTACCACCTTGAGCCAGGCTGCCGTCGCGGTGTTTCGTGAGATAACTCTCATCCCAGGAAGGGGAATCACGGTACATGTCCTGGTAATTGTCGTGGAGGCCAAAGTGGTAGCCGAGTTTACGAACGCGTCGGGCACAGTCAGACAATCCCTCGTTGCCGCCGCATTCGGGCGCGGCGGGCAGAATGTCCGGGTGCTGATTGTCGTAGCCGCGATGGATCCAGCCTCCCATCAGGAAAAGAACCTTCTCCAGCTTTAAATCGTTCTTTAGGTGTTCGGCGATCTGAGCCGCTTCATCGAACGTCCAGTTCACACGGACGGATAGTTCCTGGTTACTTTTGTCGTTCATCCGTCGGGTGAGGATGCTCCAGAGTTTGTAGTTGATGGCGCCGAAGAGTTTGGCGCGTTCCGGGTGTCCCTTCAGCTTCTCCTTCCAGGTGACGAGTCGACCTTTTTCCCTGGCGATCTCTCGATAGGCCTGAGCGATGGTGATGTGATTCCCGTTGCCTAGGAGGTGTAGTTGGAAGGAATTGGCCGATTGACGAAGTTCAAGCGATGGAGAGAGTACCTGCCGTCCCTTGAAACGTCCTTCGGCGGGTAGGACACTCTTGGTTCGGGCTTTGACATAGGGATCATGCCAGGTAAGGAGCGCTGCCGCGCCCCTTTTTGCGATACCTAACATTTCCATGTGGCAACCTTCATAGGCGAACGTGTCGAAGTCATGGGTGAAGGCCAGGCCGGTGTCTGCGGGCAACAGCATTCCTTCCCGCACCGGGACCAGGAGGTAGCCCTTCTCCGTGTCGGTCACCCAGAGGGCGTCTTCCAGGAGGCGGACATGTTCAACCGCCAGGGCCTTGTCAGCCCGGTAGCTGAACTGCAGAGCCTTGCCGCCTTTGAGTACTTTAATGTGAACAGTGAGGGTGGCGTTCGGCATGGCCGGCAGAGGACGAAAGACGGCCTCCAGAGTGTCCTTCGCGCGCCGAACTTCACATTGGGCGAGACTCAGTGATTTGCCTCCCGCCCGGACTACGCCGAAGCGGGGTTCGAAGGGATTGGAATGCCAGGAGGCATTGGCTTGCTTGTCGACGATTGTGTAGCTGCCGTTGTCCGGCCAGATCTGGAACTGAACCGAAGAGGTTTCAAGGGTTGTTGGTTTGGCTGCGGCGTGGAAGCGAGGTATTGCCGTGGTGAGTAGAAGAAGCAGGGAAAGGAGGATTGTGCGAGAATGCATTTCGTAATGATGCGTGGGGCGAATCGCTAAAGCGAACGGTCTTTCCGGAAGCGATAGTCCGGCCAAAGGGGACAGTTCAGGTCGACCCAGCCCTTGAGCACGCGTAATTCCTCCGACTTGAGGGTAACTCTCTCGTGCTGTTTATCGCCCAGAATCTTGAAAAGGCGGCTCTGGGACGTGCCGAACGAGAGGGGTTCGGCCTTAAAATGTCGCGAACCGTAGTGCCAGTCGAAATAGTGCACCCATCCCCCCGTGATCAGGGAGCGGTAGGAAGCGGGTACGCGGTGGGTGTCGCGGATGCCTCGCAGATCGAATTTCGACTCCGACTTGGTATCATGGCAGTGGACGCAGTTTGCGTCCAGAACGGGCTGGACGATCCGTTCGTAATCGAAGGGCACCGCGCCCCACGGCGGCGGTGTAAGTGTCTGCACGGTCTTGGCCAGTGCCTGGCCAGTGTGCCTCAAAGGTGTGGCGTGGCGGGCGTTGTGGCAACCGACGCAACTGCGTTGTTCGCCCGGCTGAAGTTGGACCACACTGCGCATGCGTTGCACCTCGTTGAAGTCCTCGTCAAGCAGGTGGAAATAGAGCACTTTGCCAGCCGGCGCGGTGAAGCTCACTGAGCCGTCTGCCGCGATGGGAACCGTGCCAAGCAGTGTCTTGGCCACGTAGCTGGGCCAGCCGTTGCGTTCGGTAACCGTGGCCGATCCGTCCTCCGCCCGGGCGGCGCTGCCGACCCGGAAGGCATGCGGCTGCAGCGCGTTGGCCGTCCGGGTGGAGTAATTTTGGCGCGGGCCATGCACCAGGTGAATCGGGGTGGCATAGAAATCCTGAAAGCTTGGATGCGAGCTGCGATACTCGCCGTAGTCCAGTTTTTCCAGAGGGGCCGGCAATTCTTGGGAAACCTGCAGATACTTCGCCTGGCCGCGGGCGACGGTCGAGCCGAGGCCTTCGTAGACGTCCTGGACCATGAACTGGCCGAGCCCCTGTTGCGCGAGGACCGGGTCGCGTGTCTCTGGCAAGACCGGCGGACGCGTGCGGGCGTGCAGCGGCGAGGGCCGCTTGCTACTGATCGACGGGTCGAAATAAAGCAGTTCCCGATTTCCGAATCGGTCAATGACATACAAGCCCCAGTGCGACTGTCGGCCGGGATTGTGACTGACTAGGAAATGATCGCGCGAGATTGGCTCCGGATCGCGGAAGGTTTCGTGGTGAGACCGGTCCATCTGGTAACACGGCCGGGTATCGGGTGTGATGCTTGTGATGGCCGCCGTGTCGAACAAACCCTTGTTAGGATTGACCAGTGCGATAGGCCCCTGGTGGTCGCCGTGGGAGATGAGCGTGCAGACGATTTCCCGGCTGCCTGGCACCTCGCGCGCATGGCCGTAGCAGTAAGGTGTATTGTTGCCGAAGACCAGCTTGGGGTGGGTGCCATCGGGACGGATGGACCAGAGCGTGTGGCCGAAATCGGCCCCCTTGTCCAAGTACTCTGAGCGGGTCCAGAGAATCCGCCCGTCACGCATCATGGCCGGATCCCATTCGCTCAGATTCGCGTGAGAAAGCCGGCGCAGATCTGTTCCATCGGGTTGCATGCGGTGCAACACATAGGCCTGCGGCTCCCAGCAGAGGAACCGCGCAACGCAGCGGGTGGACATGAACCCCAGTGCGCCGTCAGGCAGCGAGACCGGATCGAAGTCGTGGAAAGGGCCCTCGGTCAACTGGCGCAGGCCGCTGCTGTCAGCGCGCACGGACATCAGATGCCAGTAAGACTGCCAGCCGTTTACCTCGGGCTTATCCGGCCGGTAGGCGAAGTAGATGGTCTGTGCATCGAAATCCGCCACCGGGTCGCGCACGATACCTGCGCCGCCGTCAAAGAGAGTCTCCACTTCCGCTCGCGCGGGATTCAATCGTCCATCGCCGTCGTGTGGGATTCGGAGCACGCAGATTCCTCCACCGGATGCAAACAGCGAATCCATATGCTCGCTGTAGTTGTGCGAAGGATGAAGTGGGTGGCGCTTTGCAAAAAGCACACGCTCGAGCGGCGCGAGTCCGGGATCGCGGAAAAAGAGTCGGCGCTTGGCCTTCCGCGCCGCCAGGAAGAGCGCGTCCGAACCCGCTCTCGCCGGATCCTCTGCCTGCCGGCGGAACTCGGTGAGTTCGGCCTGTTCCCGGTTGACGTCGAGTCCCAGCGTCGTCAGCCGTGCGAGCATCTCCTCAAACTGGACAAGCGTGCGCTCCAGCGGCGCCAGCCGTGACAGACGTCCCCAGTAGGGCGGCCCATCGGGCACGGCGGAACGATCGTTCACGAAAGGGGAAAGGTAGTCCTTCGCATCCATCCGGCTCCATGTGTCCCGTTCCCGCAGGAACGCGTAGGTGACGGCGCCAGCCCAGGTTGGCTCCGGCAACTCCATCATCGGGAATCTCAGATTGGGCTCGGGCAGGCGCAGTTCACTGACCGTGCGCTTTAACGCCCCGGCCTTTTGCCAGGTTTGCCCATCGGGCGAGAGGCACACCTCTGCCTCCAGAATCTGCCGGTCTGTAAACCGGCTGTTCCGATCGCGCGACAGGACCACCCGAGCGACCCGGGCGGGTTTAGGCAACTCGATCTGCGCCCACTCTTCGCCCGTCGTGGCTGCAATCCAACTGTGGTCGTTGCCGTAGAGACCGTCGTTGAGATGCGCCACGGCATGAATGGCGTAACCGGGAAGGAGTGAGGAGGCACGGGGGACTGCGCCACGGCTGGCCAGGGCGAGGTTGGCGGGCGAGTCCGGCCCGTAAACCTCGAGTTCGTCGATGCACGGCTCGTTGCCATGCGATCGGCGGATGACCAACCGCACGAAGCGCGCCTCTTGCACCGCAAACTCGATGGAGGTGGCCAGGGTGTTGGTCTGTCGGTCCAACGTGCTTTTCGCCGCGTGTGCGGCAAACGCCTCTTCGGTGATTTCGCGGCGGCCTTGGTCAGTCCGGTTGGTCGGCTCCGTGGCGGAAGCGGATTGAAAGGGAAACAGCAGCGCCAGCGCCGGGATCCACGAGGCCGCACAGCGAAATGGAACAATGTCTTTCATTGGAATTTTCTGGGTTGGGGTTTTATAGATTGCTGGGGGGATTATCCGGTCGAATATCGTCCGGTTCATTGATGATTCCGCGACCAATCAGCAAAGACTGCACGCGGACCCTTGTCCGGCGAAAGCCGCACACTCGTACCATCGGGAAAAATCGCCGTTTTCTCTTCGTTACCCGGTGCTCGGGAAAGATCCCGGCCAACGATCTCCTCTTTCCATTCCCTCGTTGGCTTATAGCTGATTTGCGAAAAGAACACAGACATCCCGGCCAATTTCTCTTCCGACCAATTGTCCGTCCGCTCACCCATGAACGTCAGAGCCACGGCATGGGCAATCGCAGCGGGATCCGTGCTTTGAACCGCTCGGCCGGAGTCAGGCTTTTTTGATTCACGAACGGATTGGCACCAGAATCCCCCCCTTCCACAGCTGCCAAGGTGGCCGCATAAACAAACGTTAACATCAGGGAGAGAAACGATTTCACTATCGGCATTCCTATGCCTGAAGTGTACTTGGAATATCGCTCCTCCACACAGAATTCGACCGTTATTTGTCCAGCACCCCCCATTGATGCCGCGTCTATAGGACCTCACGGGATCCGGGCTATGACTTGAGTCAACCCTTTCATGTTTTTACAGAGATAATTCCCCGACTGGGGCGCCTTTTTCAGGATCGGACCAACTGCGAAATCATTCCGAATTCGAGTTGATTCGGGTGGTCAACCGTGCGGGAGAAAGGACGGTGATCGTTTGGCGATTGACTTCGATCAATCCTTCTTTGCGAAATTTCGCCAGAGTGCGGGACAACGTCTCGCTTATGGTGCCCAACTCCGCGGCCCAATTTCGTTTTGTCATGCCGAGCGGGACGGCCACCCGGTCATCAGCTTCCGGGCTTGGGCAGCGCTTAAGTAGCCAGTTGAGCAACCGGGTCTCCACGTCCTGCGTGGCTGAGTCCTCTATCATTTCGAGAATCGTCCGGCAGTTATTGCACATTGAGGAAAAAAACCGGAACAACTGCTCCGGATGCCGTTTCAGGATTTCCATCATTTCGTGTTTCTTCACGAGAAGCATCTGTGTCGATTCGAGCGCCTGCGCATCTGCAGAATATTCCTTGCAGGGCCAGAGACTCGCCAGAGTGATTGATTCACCCGCGCGATAGATATGCAACACCCTTTCCCTTCCTGACACATGCGTGCGGAAGAGGCTGATCGCGCCTTTGCCCACCACGTAAAAATTGTTGGCCTTGTCTCCTTCCCGAAACAGATACTCCCCCTTTTCCAGAAACTTGACCGCTGTAAACGCAACGATTTTCTGAAGGTCCTCCTGGGGCAGATCAGCAAACGCTTCGCATTTTTTGAGGTTAATGGCAGTGGTTGCCTGTTTAAATCTACTGGATGTATTTAGCATGGTTCAATCAAGGTCTCCCTCTGAATCTAGAATGACACTAAACTGGCTTCTCGGACAAAGCAAATCTTGTCTATTGCGAGTCCTTTTCTGTAAAACTGCAATGGAAGTTTTTCGGACCTCAATGCATCAAGGTATCCAATAAAGGTATGCATCGCCTAATTTTGAACCCATCCCTTGTGGAAAAGGTGAGCCAAACTCTGCTTGTCTGGACGCTTTGCAGCCGAACACCTTGAGGTTGTTTTATTGACTTACGTCAATGTACGGAGTGTGGATTTAAATACACAATTAATGCGGCTTTGGTGGCACCGCTTAAGCTTTTAATCGGCGGACGACCTGTCTCCCGAACAAACCAAGCATCCCCTAGCGGTTCCAATCTCGCCATGAACAACACTGGATCGCCACCTAAAGATCAAGGCAACCCACCGCAAAAAACCGATGCTTCAAGGGAATGGAGAAACGGGTTGACTGGGTGCACGCTGGGCTTGTTAGCCTTCGAAACCGTTTCTGGCTTGGCAATATATTGGCTGCCATTCTCCGTGTTTCAACAGTTTGAGGTTTTGGCACACACCGTCCTTGGCTTGGCGATGATCGTCCCTGTGGGTTGGTATCTGGTTCGCCACTGGAAAAAAAGGATCACGGGGAATTTTAGCCACTACATGCTGCTGGGTATCCTCTCGATGCTTTCGTTGGTTCTCCTTTATGTCACGGGGATTGTGCTCAGCGGCCAGGCGTTGCTCGGCACACGGATTGCGCACCTGTGGGATATGACTCACATCGTTGCCGGATTTGTAATGATTTTCCTGTTGGGCGCTCACCTCGTGACACTGCTGACCACGAAACTGAACATCGCGGAATTGCGATCGAGCCGCCTCCGATGCCTTGTCATGACGTGTTTGTGGGCGAGTGCTCCGTTTGTTGTCTGTTGGGCATTCACACAACTCTATACCCCACCGGGTTGGGTATCGTCGTTCCCGGATCATTACAACTTTAAATACGGCCGGGATCGGCCGTTTGCACCTAGCCTTGTCCGAAAAGAGATGAGCAAAGTCGAAGACGACATGAAGGCACAAATCTCGAGCGTACTCACGGCGAGACATCAGAAAGTATTATTGGACAGCCTCAAACCAGACCCAAACGAGCACGAAGGCATCGTCAGCGCTGCCGAACGTCTATGCTCACAAATGCAACTGAATCCTGACCAGCAGTCACAAATCCACTCGATCCTTGAGTCCACACGGAATCGCTATAAGGCAGAGGGTCGAATTGATCCCATGCGCCTAGCGGGATCAAAAAACTGCGGCACGGCAGGCTGCCACCAGCAAATCCTGGCCGAATGGCAACCCAGTGCCCATCGTTATGCAGCGATGGATGTCGTATTTCAAAGAGTGCAGGAAATAATGGTGCAGGAAAAAACACCCGAAGCCACACGGTACTGTGCCGGCTGCCACGATCCCATCTCTCTCCTCAGTGGCGCCAAAAATGTCCGAAACGTGACGTTGAGCGCTCACGGAGCCGATGAGGGCATTTCGTGTATCGTATGCCACAGCATAGTCAAAACCGATGTTCGAGGGAATGCCGACTACTCCATTAAACCTCCTGATTCTTACCTGTTTGAACACCATGAAGGCGTGTGGGCAAAAAGAATAAGTGACTTTCTTATTCGCGCCTATCCGCAGAAGCATATCGCTTCCTACTCAAAACCTCTCTACAAGACAACCGAGTACTGTGCCGCGTGTCACAAGCAATTCATCGATGAAGAAGTGAACGATTTTGGCTGGGTGCAGGGCCAGAACCAATATGATAGCTGGAGGAAGAGCCGGTGGCACAACAAAGAGAACACGGGCAAGACAGTCTCCTGCAGGGAATGTCACATGCCCCTGATATTATCAACTGATCCGGCCTCAGGTGACATGAGTGACCCGGGCCGATCTCCTGCCGATGGCAAACACCGTAGCCACCGCCACCTCGGAGCAAACCAATTCATACCCACTTACCATAAACTGGAAGGAGCGGATCAGCAGGTTGAACAAATTGTCCATTGGTTGCAAGGGAAGGTCGATATCCCTGAAATAGCTGACAAATGGACCAAAGGACCGGTAGTTCGACTGGGGATAAACGCCCCAGCAAAAGTGCATCCCGGTCAAACTATCCCAATACAAGTACTCCTGACCAACAATAAAGCGGGGCACAACTTCCCAACCGGCCCATTGGACATGATAGAGAGTTGGCTGGAATTGACCGTCACCGATGAATCAGGGGAAATAATATACAGCAGGGGAACCCTAGATGATAAGGGATATCTGGAGAATCCCGGTATCGTCCTAAAGAAGGAACTTATCGACCGCGATGGTAATTTGATTGACCGACACAACCTTTGGGATGCTGTAGGAGCACGCTATAAAAGATCTCTATTTCCGGGATCCACGGATGCCACGGACTACACACTACGTTGCCCAGGAATGGGCGACCCACATGAAACACCTTCCCGGATAGTTGGCGATGGAGATAACCTGTTCACCGTTGGCGTCCCCAAAAAAGCCGATCTGGGTCAATTAACAATCAAGGCCACGTTGTGGTACTCTAAATTCAAGGCTTCTTTTATGGATAGAGTGTTCGAGGAACAACATGTTCGGGCCTCTGCGACCGCGATCAACTCGGTAAGTAAAACAATCCAGATCGTCACCCCATGAGGAGAGTGCAACTGAACAAGCGTCATCGCATCCTGATGCGCTGGTGGCTCTTCAGTCTTGGCGCAATCGTCCTGACGTACATACTGATTCTGGAGTTCAGCAACCGTCAGGAGAAGGAAGTTCCCGCTGCGCATGCTGCCATAGACGGGCTTACCAGTGTTTTGACGAAGGATGTTTCCAAAGAGGAAGTACCAATACATTTTAAAGAAGTTTCACGTTCGGTCGGGATAAATTTCCACCATATGCCAACACCCCGGCGTTCCCTGTTGCCAGAAGATATGGGATCGGGCGTGGCATGCGGCGACTTCGACAGCGACGGTTATCCGGATCTTTTCTTCATTAACTACGCTGACCAAACAAAAGCGAGCCTTACCTCGGAATCAGAAAAAGCTCGCTGCCAGTTGTTCCGAAATGCATCTGGGAAACGGTTCGATGACGTCACTGATATTGCAGGCGTGGGTTTTGTCGGTGCCGGCATGGGAGCCGCTTGGGGCGACTACGATAACGACCATGATTTGGATCTGTATGTCACGGCGAACGGAGACAATGTGTTATACGAAAACCAAGGGGATGGGAGCTTTCTGGATGTCACAACCAAAACCGGCGTACAAGATTCCCGTTTCAGTACAGGATGTTCGTGGTGCGACTATGATAAGGACGGAGATCTGGACCTGTATGTTTGCAATTACGTCACTTTTTCACACGGCGAAAATGCTTCAATTGAATCCAGCATTCAGCATCCCTATGAGCAACCCTTCACGCTGAATCCCTCCAGTTACAAGGCCCAGCGAAACGCTCTGTTTCGCAACAACGGAGACGGCACGTTCGACGAAACGGGTGTCAATGCGGGCGTTGCAGATCCCAACTCCAAAAGTCTTTCTGCATCCTGGGTGGATATCGACAATGACGGGTGGAGCGACCTGTACGTGGCCAACGACGTCTCCAAGAACGATGTGTTTCGCAACAAGCGGGACGGGACCTTTGAGGACATCGGAATGGCATCGCTGTCTGCAGATTATCGGGGTGCCATGGGAATAGGCGCGGCAGACTTCGACAACGACTTGGATCAGGACCTCTTTATCACTCATTGGATCGCCCAGGAAAACGCCCTCTATCAGAATATGAAAATAAGCAGTTCCCCATTGGGAACCACAACTGGGAAACTTTGGTTTCTGGATGCAGCCGACCAGTTCGGCCTAGGCCAATCGTCTTTGGACATGATAGGATGGGCAACTGGCTTTAGTGATTTCAACAACGACGGACTAAGGGACCTATGGGTTGTAAACGGGAGCACATTTGAAGATTCGGAGGACCACAGTTTGTTGCTCCCCCAAAAACCAGTAATCTACTGGAACCGGAGCGAGGATGGATTTGTTGATGTGGCACGATACGCCTCCGCAGACCTCGCACATCCGCTGGTTGGCCGGGGGGGAGCCACCCTCGATTTCAACCGCGATGGAGCCATGGATCTTGTAATTGTCTCCCACGGAGGCCGGGCGTTACTTTTCCAGAACGTCTCCAAGTCGTGCGGGAACTGGCTGAAAATCAAGCTTCATCAGACCGAAAACAATATGTACGCCGTTGGTGGAAGAGCTTATGTGACAGCCGGCGACACAACCCAGATGGGAGAAGTTGGTGCCAGTTCCTCCTACCTCTCCCAGGATGAGTCAGTTCTTCATTTCGGAATCGGCACAGCCGACAAGATCGATTTAATACGCATCGTTTGGCCCGACGGAGAGGTGGTCACCCTTCATGACCTAAGCATAAACCAAGAACTGACGTATCACCGGGAACGGCGATCCCGTTAAGAACCGCCATGTCCTCATGTGGCGGGTATGTAGCGCTGTTGCAGCAGAGCCAAGCCGAACAGGCCGAAAAACAGGAGATCCCGACTCGCGGCCGGCAGGCAATCAAACAGCACGATGCAGCTTTACATTCTTTGGAGTGTAGCTAAGCGCAACCAGCGCAAGACCGATTACTAGAATGATCCGCCTCACTTTTCTTCAGCTTTCAATTCTTCAGCCGTCTTGCCACCGTGTTTGCGGAGGGTGCCACGACCCTGTGTCGCCGAATTAGGTCTTGCTTGCATACATGACCGATTAGATGAAGTGCAGCTTCAACACTACGTAGCAGCCCATTAATGTTCCTTTGAACTAGATCAAGAATCAGGCGGGCGGTACCGTGCTCCATCTAAAGGCTGTCCAAGGTGAAATCACCTCAATGTGTAAACGCGCCGAAGACGACTTGAAATCTTAGTCCGTCAACCCGCGTGTTAGCGACCGGCCTTCCGCACGGCGACGCGACGCACCTTCAGCGAGCCGTCGCGATCGATGATGCGCAGATCGTTGCGATTTGCCCGACCGGTGAACGCCGCGTCCTCAACGCGTATGCGACCCGTGATCCACGCGCCCGTACCGCGGCGTTTGAGGGGCGGCGGCGCCTTGAACGCGCCATCGAGGAACGCCGTGCGGTCCAGCGAATCGTACTCCACCACGACGTCGCCCTTGCCGGCGTCGAGAAACGTCACCTCGATTTCCACCGCCTCGCCGTTCGCCCAGTAGAACGCGTCGTCGACGTCGAAGTAGATGTACCGGCCGCCGTGCTTCGTCGCGGCCGTCTCACGGCCCGATTCGCCGTGGACGACTACGACCCGTGTCTTGCCGTCCGGCTCGTCGTTCTGCGTGATGCCCTTGCTCTTGTTCTGCGCGCCGAGCGTGATTGAGACTTCGCGGTGGGAACCGTAGCCGCCGCTCGGCCTCACGACGGTGCCGCGATGCCAGAGATCGGCGTATTCGCGCGTCAGATCGACGTACTGCCGTCCGGACTCCGTAGACGGCGCGATGTCGGTTCCCTCGTGCCACTCGTTCCACGTCTCGACGATCGCGATGCGCGGACGCATCGTGAGCGGGCGTGCAAGGATCCACTCCCAAGACCGGCGGTAGAACGCGCCGCCTTCGCGCTCGCGCACCAACGGCGTGCGACCGGGCACGGCCGCGTGATCGTAGCCGGGGCCGACGGCGGCGATGCCGTACACCGTCGGCTTCAGTGCCGCGCCCCACGCGTAGGTTGCGTCTGCACGTCCCTGCCACGAGATCTCCTTGACGATGAACGGCTCGACGCCGAAGTCGTGCTGGAACTCGCGGCGCAGCCAGTCGAGCGCTTTCGGGTCCTGCACCTTCGCGAATGCCGCGGAGTACAGCCACAGGAGCGGCCGGCCGTCGATCGTCGCCCACAGGTCCGGCGGGATGAGCGCGAAGAAATCGCGTGCGGTCGTGTAGAGCCACTCCTTGCCCTCGACGGTGCTCAGATCCGCGTGATAGCGCTTGCCGTTGTGTCGCAGGGTCGACGTGTCGTAGAAGCAGCCGATGCGCGGCGGCTTCTTCCCGTCGCGTGCCATCGCGCGCGCCGCTTCGACGAGGGGCGGTAGGCCGACAAAGCTCCAGCCGCGATAGCCGCCCGGCCATCCCCAGTAGACCGGCAGCACGAAATCGAGCCCGGCGGCCGCGACATCTTCGAGCTCGCGACGGTGCCACGATGCCTTGCGGTAGCTGTATCCCTCCGTCGTCGCCGGATGGCGCGTCAACGCGTCGGTGCCGTCGTGGTCGACGAAGTGCTCCGTTGTCTCGATGTCGTACCAGTAGAAGTAGTACGTGCCGACGATCGGCTCGGCGACGCCGAACGCGGCCGAGCGCAGTTCGCTACGCGCCACCGGACGCACGTGTGGTCCCGGAGGACGCAGCCGTTTCGGCGCGAGCGGACGGTGCTCGTCCGTCTGTAGTCCGATCTCATCGAACGGAATCGGCCGGAAGCCGAGCGCGAGGGCCGGCGAATCCGCACGCAGCCGGAAGTCGCCGCGCTCTGCACCGACAAATTGCGGATCCTTGTCGACGAGGTTGTCCTCGAACTCGATGAGCGGCATCGCGACCTTCTCGACGCCCAACCACTTGCCTCCGACCGAGATGTTGCGGCGCACGGCGTTGCCCTTCGGTAGACCGGGATCGTCCTCGAGCACGGTCAGGAGCTGCGGGTAGCGCTCGCTCCACGGCGGGCTGCGGTACGGCATCGCCTTCAGGCGATCCGGCAGTGTCGTCTCGATGTGGTAACGCATCCAACCGACGCCGCGCGCGTCGACGTGCACCGACGGGTTGCAGTCGACGAAGATATTGTTCTCGACAGTGTTGTCGCGTCCGCCGCCGATGAACGCGGCGCGGCTCGCCTTCCAGAACACGTTGCCGATGATCTCCATGCCGCTGGCGGAGTCGTCGAGGTACACGCCCATCGCGCCGTGGAGCCCGGGGCCCTTGATGTCGTGAAAGTAGTTGTGGCGGATGACCGTGCCGCGTTGCGTCCAGTCGCGTCCCATGTAGAACGCGCCGACGTCGCCGGTCTCGAAGCAGACGCGGGAAATCTCGTTGAACTCGATAACGTGATCGTTGCCACCGAGCTGAATCGCGTTGTGCGGGCCGTCGTGGATGCGGCAGTGCGCGATGCGGTTGCCGACACCACCGATGCCGACCGCCGGGCGATACGTGCGATAAAGCCGCCCGAAGTGATGAATCCAACAATTGAGCGCGGCGTTCCGCGCCGGCGCCAAAGTCTTCCGGTTGCCGCCCGACAGCGCGATGCCGCCTTCTCCGGTGCGGTAGATGTCGCAGCCGACGACCGCGTGATCGCTGCCGCCACTGATTCGCACGCCCCACGCGCCTGTATTGCGCACCGTGCAACCGGCGATACGGAAGTGCCGTCCACCCGTGACGCGCACCGCCTCTGCGCGTGTCGCCTCGAGCACAAGACCGCGAATCGTCACGTGCGAGCAGTCCTTCGCCACGACGAGAGAGGGCGCGACCGACACAACCGTCGTCGAGGAGGCGATCGCTGCCGGCGGCCAGAAATACAGCGTCGCCGCATCGCGGTCGACGTACCACTCGCCGGGGCGATCGAGCTCTGCGAGCAAGTTGAGTGCGTAGTAGCGCTGACCCTTGCGATAGCCGTAGCCGTGATACGGCGGCACAGTCGACAACACACGCTTCTCGGTGTCGATCGACGCGATTTTCTGGTACGCGTCCGACCAATCCCAGAACCAATAGCCGTGGAGCCACGCATCGGGTTCCGACGTCCACCGCAGCGGACGGTTACCCTCGAAGGTGAACTTGCCCTCCTTGTTGCCGCGGATGCCGTGCGTGACGTGCGGCTTTGCACCGACGACGTCGGCAATGCGCACGAACCCGTCGTTCGGCCAGCGTGCGAGCTGCATCGGCTGGTCGTCGAAGAACACCTCGAGGCGTCGACTTCCGCTGGCAACGGTACCGAGATCGCCGACGCCGGCCGTGCGCAGATCGGCGCGAAGGACCTTGCCGCGCGCGGCGGGATCAAGGCGGGCGAGCGACTTCGCGTCGTCGACGACACGCCAATCGTCGACGATGCGGCCGCCGGACAGACGTGCCTCGGTGCCATCGACGGCGCGATAGACGATCGCCGCGGCCGCCGTGCCGGAGTCCTCCGCGGAGAGCTCGAGCGATGCGGCGCGCTCGTGCACGCCGGCACCGATCCAGACCGTGACGCCACCTGCCGGAAGCCCCGGGGACTCCTTCAGATCGCGGATCGCGTCGCGGGCACGTTCGAGGGTCGCGAACGGACGCGAGTGCGTACCGAGGGCCGCGTCGTCGCCGTCAACCGACACCCAAAGCTCGGTCGCGATGCAAAGTGGCGCCGATAGGAAGATCGACACGAGCATCGCCGTGAGAGTGCGCATACTGTTCGCCTGCTTGCCCCGTGAAAGATGTCTCCGAAAAAATTCCAGCACTGATTCATGTGCCTTCCCTGCACCAAGAAAAGGTGTATTCCGCTTCATAATGATCAAAAAGCTGATCAGCTTTCTGGCGAACCTGGCGCCCACCCCATGTCCTGCGCCGAAACAGGCCAGACATTTTTGACCCAGCAGCACACATCAATATTATGGATCAGCCAATCCACGATAAACCTGCTATTCAGCCATGTGAAGCAACTGTAGTTTGACATCTGGTAAGCTTATTCCGTCATGCCGGGTCGACACGCCTTGTGTCCGACAGGACCATACATGCGATAGGCTCATGTGGCTATCACATCGTCGATGCTTCCATCATGGATGAATTCATACCGCCTGCTCCAGGGGAACCGAATGTCAACTCATCAATTGTTTCGCAAACTAAAAGCAGGTGAGCATGCGATTCCTTGACCTGCATCAAGGAATCGCATGCTCACCTTTGATTGCATAGCCCGGTGATGAAACCATTCGAACAGGATTCAACTGGTAGTGGCTATCTGATGATGTCCATAGGCATCAAACTCCTGTTTGCCTGCCTGACGACCATGACAGAGGTAACAACTCTCGCTTCAGCGTTCACCGAGCAGCTACAGGCCGAATGGGAACACCAATATCGCACACTCGAACAGGACATGGGGCGCCGGGATCAATGTGCTTCCTATGCACACCAGACGGCTCATCCATCCTCGTTGATTTTGGACTCGGATCGCGATCCAGTGGATATCGTACTCCGACGAACCTCAAGCCTGCTCCAAGACATACAATCCATGTCTGGCAAACACCGTCTTGATCGACTGGAAACATCCCTGGACCGCCTTCGAACACGTGGGACTGAAACAGTCCCAAGGGACGGCAACGCACGCTTTGAACTCTTCGTTGAAATCTGCAGTCTCCGTCGAACCATTGCGCTGTCCAATCCTCTGCTGAATTTTAACAAGCTTCTTTTCATCAAGCGTCATCGGGCCAGCTTCAATCACATGTGTGATCAGTATTACGGCGTGAATGCCGTATCCGGAGGTGGCATCTTTGTGCTCGAGAATCCATGGGGCAACCATCCACGGGCAACCAACCTACTGGCCGACACCACGGTTCAAAGGGGAAGGCTCAAGGGACGCAAACTCACCGAGGGTTCCTTCCTGTCACCAGACCTTTCTTACGATGGCACGCGTATCGTGTTTGCATATGTAGAATGCGGAAAGGATACCGCACACCGTATGCACACGGATCCATCACGAGGACATTGGTCGGAGGAACGGAGCTACCACTTGTTCAAGGTTCATAGCGACGGCGAAGGGCTGGAACAGTTGACCGATGGCACCTGGAACGATTTCGACCCATGCTGGCTTCCCAATGGACGTGTCGCCTTTATCTCGGAGCGTCGAGGAGGCTACCTGCGGTGCGGCCGGGTCTGCCCCACCTACACACTCTATGACATGGAACCGGACGGCAGCGACATACGATGCCTGAGCCCGCATGAGACCAATGAATGGCATCCGAGTGTGAATCAGGATGGGATGATTGTATATACCCGATGGGACTATGTCGACCGGCATGGATGCACAGCACACCTACCATGGGTCACCACACAGGATGGGCGGGATGCGCGCGCGATACATGGCAACTTTGCCCCAAGAGAGCATCGCCCTGACATGGAACTCGATATCCGGGCCGTTCCAGGATCGAACAAATATGTCGCCACAGCCGCGCCTCATCATGGTCAAGCCTTTGGTTCGATTGTGTTGGTTGATCCCTCGGTGAAAGATGACGATGCCATGTCACCGGTGACGCGTCTGACTCCCGAAGTCGCCTTTCCTGAAACCCAGGGAGGTGCCCAGGTTTATGGTAGTCCATGGCCATTGAGTGAAACATATCACCTGTGCGTCTATGACGCTGACATGCGGTCCGACATGGGTAGCCAGAGCCACGGCTACGTTCCGGGCAACTATGGCATTTACCTTGTTGACGCATTCGGAAACAAGGAGTTGCTGTATCGCGATCCCGATATCGCCTGCCTCAATCCGATGCCGCTGCGGGCCAGGACAACTCCCGCATCACCACCAAGCGCGTCTGAACGACTCCTGCCCGGGGCGTCACGCGAGGGAACACTCGCCGTGGTGAACGTGTATGACAGCCACTTGCCATGGCCTAAAAACACAAAGATCGAATCCCTCAGGGTTTTTCAGATCGTTCCGATGTCGGTCCCCTCGGGGAATCCTCCCCACGAGATTGGAATGCGCCTGCCAACAGGACTGGATTCGGTCATCCTGGCGCGCTACATCCTTGGAACCGTGCCCGTCGAGGAGGATGGAAGCGCCTATTTCAAGGCACCCGCACAGAAGGAATTGTTCTTTCAACTGCTAGATCAAGATGGGCTCGCCGTACAGTCCATGCGCTCCTCGACCTACCTGCAACCTGGAGAAAACCTGACGTGCCAGGGTTGCCATGAACCGAAATCTCAGGCCCCCGAAATCCCCAAGAGCAGTCCAAGGGCATTCAACCGGGCGCCGTCGACGATTGAACCCTCCTTCGATGGCACCAATCCCTTCAGTTATCCGCGCCTGGTGCAGCCTGTCTTGGAAAGACACTGCCTGAAATGCCACTCAGAGCATCCGGAGACGGCTCCGCGCCTGGATCGCGAGGTCGTCGCTCTGGGAAGAAAAAAGTGGTTTGCCTCCTACCACAGCCTCGCGCCGAAATACGGATTTTGGCAATACGGCAACCGTCACCGCACCCTGCCAGGCAAATTTGGTGCTCGCGCTTCAAAACTGTACAACCTGCTTCAAGAGGGACACTACGATGTTGATCTGCCTGAGGAGGACATGGAGCGCATCGTCTTATGGCTGGATGCATGCTCTATCTTTTACGGCGTGTATGAGCAGGAGGGCGGCGAGGCGCAGTTGCGTGGGGAAATTGTCAGGCCAACGCTGGAATAAACCATTGCCATGCACCATGCCGGCAACAACAGAATCCGTCCACTCAGGGGTCTCTTGGGGCGCTCACGCTAAGCTGGATCCTGAACCCGAGCAACCTGAACGAGGTTGAGGGACTAATGGAGGAGGATCTTTGGCGTGGCTACCAAAACTTCAACATCAAGATCGCTCGCGATCTGAATTTTGACATCGCCCTTGCCAAGGCGGTTCGCCGAAGGTCATCGAACAGTTTCCCCTGGGTCGATGCCAATGGTGGATATGACCCGAAAACCGCCCTCAAGGCCGGGCCCAGACTTGCTGACGCGGGGGGTGACATTCTGGAAGCCCCAGTCAAACCCAACCAGATCAGTTCGTATCAGGTGCTGAGAAAGCAGGGTGCCCTGTCGATTCTTATGGATGAAGGCGTCGTTTCACCCGTCGATCTCCACGAATTCAAACACTTCGACGGCGTGGCAATGAAACACTCTCAGTGTGGAAGACTTCTCTCAAGCAAAGCATCAGATTGAACGTGTCAGCAACCTACCAGCCACTCCTGGAAGCTTCCGGCAAACGACCGGCCTCCTCAAATAAGAAAGGCATGAGCCTATCTTCAATATCCAGACGCTTTTTCCTGTCGACTTCCCTCGCTGCTCCATGGCTAGCCGAGATCGCCTGAGCCAAGGACGTGGTCCTCGACGTCCGCGTCACGCGGGTTGTCCACTGCCGTATCCCGACCCGCCGATCCAAGCTGGCGGGGAGAACTGCAAAGCGCAGCTCAATGGTCCGGCTCCGGTTGCTTGAGACGACGCGAACGCCAGATGTAATAGATAGCCGGGTACACCAACAGCTCCATCAAAGTGGAAGTCGCCACGCCGCCGACCATGGGAGTGGCGATGCGTTTCATTACATCGGCTCCGGCGCCGTGACTCCATAGGATCGGTGCCAGGCCGGCGATGATGACGCAGGCGGTCATGGCCTTGGGGCGGATGCGCTTGACGGCGCCGTGGTGGATCGCATCGCGCAGGTCGGCGGCGTGGAGCATTCGGCCCCGCTTGATGGCGTCAGCATAGGCCAAGTCGAGGTAAAGCAGCATGACGACGCCGGTCTCGGCATCCAGTCCAGCCAGCGCTATCAGTCCCACCCAGACGGCCACGCTCATGTTGTAGCCAAGGAGGTGCAGCGCCCAAAACGCGCCCACCATCGAGAACGGCAGGGCGAGCAAAACAATGGCCGTCTTGATGGCCGAACGTGTGTTGAGGTAGATGAGCAGCACGACGATCAGCAGGGTCAGCGGCACGATGATCATCAATCGTTTTTGGGCGCGCTGCATGTATTCGTATTGACCGCTCCAGAAAAGGGTGTACCCGGGCGGGACACGAATCCGCCCGTCGGCGATGGCGTCACTCACCACGTGTTTGGCCTCGCGCACGTAGCTGCCGACATCGACGCCACTGATGTCCACGTACACCCAGGCGTTGGGCACGGCGTCCTCGCTCTTGATGGACATCGGGGCGTTGACAACCTTGAGCTCCGCCAGTTGGCCAAGCGGCACCTGCGCCCCGACGGGGGTTGGGATGAGGATCTCCTCGCGCAGCGCACGCAGGTCGGAGCGGTAATCGCGGTTGTAACGGAGGTTGACCGAGTAACGCTCGAGCCCTTCGACAGTCGTGGTGAGCGTCCGGCCGCCAAGCGCGACGGCGAGCACGTCCTGTACGTCGGCCAGTGTCATCCCATAGCGGGCGATCTCCTCGCGGTTGATCTCAAACTCGATGTAACGCCCGCCCATCACCCGCTCGGCATAGGCGCTGGCGGTGCCGGGGACGGTGCGAATGAGCGCCTCAATCTCCTCGCCAATGCGCTCGAGCTCGGCATGGTCCGGGCCAGCCACCTTGATGCCAACCGGCGTCTTGATGCCGGTGGAGAGCATGGTTATTCGTGTCTTGATAGGCATGGTCCACAAATTGTTGAGGCCCGGGATTTGGACGGCGAGATTGAGCGCTTCGAGCAGTTCATCCGGGGTGCGCGAGCGGTGGGCGATGACATTGCCGGCCGCGTCTTGAATGTCCACCGCTGGCCAATCGGCCTCGGGATTGAGCTGGATGGTGGTCTCGATCATGTCCATCGGCGCCGGGTCGGTGGCGGTGTTGGCCCGGCCAATCTTGCCCAGCACCGTCTTCACCTCGGGAAACTGCTTGATGAGCCGGTCGGTGACCTGAAGGATTTCCCGTGCCTTGGTGGTCGAGATGCCGGGGAAGGTCGTGGGCATGTAGAGCAGGTCCCCCTCGTAGAGGGGCGGCATGAACTCTGACCCCAGGTTTTGCCAAGGGAACCAGAGCCCGGCTGCTCGCGCCATTTCCTTGGCCCTGCCTTCCGGCAGAGGATCCGTCACGAGCCGGTTCCACGGGAAAAACACCCAGCCCACGACAAGCCCGGTGACGATGACGACCTGCCAGCGTCGGCGAATCACGAAGTCAATCGCCGGGTGATACAGCCAAACGAGGAGACGGTTGAGCGGGTTTTTTTCCTCGGTCGGGATACGTCCGCGGATGAACCAGCTCATCAGCACGGGCGCAAGGGTGATCGACAACAGCGCCGCCGCCGCCATCGAGTACGTCTTCGTGTAGGCCAACGGCTTGAACAAGCGCCCCTCCTGCTCCTGCAGGGTGAACACCGGCAGGAACGATACGGTGATCACCAGCAGCGAATAAAACAGCGTGGGGCCGACCTCGAGGACTGCCTCGCGGATGACCTCCCCGCGCGGCCGTTTGCCACCGTCCTGCTCGAGGTGTTTGTGGGCATTCTCGATCATGATGATCACCGCATCCACCATGGCGCCGATGGCGATGGCTATGCCGCCCAGTGACATGATGTTCGAGCTGATCCCCTGGCCGAACATCACCAAGAAAGAGCCCAGCACCGCCAGCGGCAGGATGATGATCGCCACCAGCGCGCTGCGCAAATGCAGCAGGAACGCCGCGCAAACCAGCACCACGATGAGGCACTCCTCGAGGAGTTTCTCCTCCAGTGTCCGCACCGCGCGGTCGATTAACAGCGTGCGGTCGTAGGCCACGGTGTGGGTCACGTCCGGAGGCAGGGCTTTCATCGCTTGGTCAAGCCGTTGTTTCACGTCTTGAATCACCTGCCGCACATTGGCCCCCTGCCGCACGACGACGATGCCGCCGATCGTTTCGCCTTCGCCGTTCCATTCCGCGAGGCCGCGGCGTGTCTCCGCCCCGAGCTGCACGGTGGCCACGTCGCGCAGCAGGATGGGCGCGCCATTGGCACCGACGCCGACCGCCACTTGTTTCAACTCTTTGAGATTTTGAAGATAACCCCGGACGCGCAGGATGTATTCGCGCTCAGCCAACTCCAGCGAGCGGCCGCCGACTTCGCCGTTGCTGCGCTCGATGGCCCGGCTCACGGTGGGCAGCGAGAGGTTGTAGGCGCGGAGTCGCGTCGGATCGACGGTGACTTGGTATTGTTTTTGAAACCCGCCAACCGAGGCGACTTCGGCCACGCCGTCCACTGCGGCCAACTGGTATTTCAGGTGCCAATCCTGAAACGAACGCAGCTCCCACAAATCGCGCTTGGGTGAATTAAGCGAGTACATAAACGCCCAGCCGACACCGGTGGCATCCGGGCCAAGCGAGGGGGTCACACCCTTGGGCAACTGGCCGCCGATGCTGTTGAGGTACTCGAGCACGCGGCTCCGCGCCCAGTACGGGTCGGTGCCATCCTCGAACAGGACATAGACAAACGACACGCCGTAAAACGAGTAGCCGCGCACCACCTTCGCGTTCGGCACCGAGAGTATTTTCGAGGCGACCGGATACGTCACCTGATCCTGAATGATGTTGGGCGCCTGGCCGGGCCACTCGGTGTACACGATGACCTGCGTGTCCGACAGGTCGGGGATGGCGTCCACCGGGATGTTGCGCAACGCATGGAGACCGCCCAGCAACAGCCCCACGCTGGCCAGGACGACGAGGAACTTGTTTCCCAGCGAAAAGTTGATGATGCGCTTGAGCATTTTATTTTTCAGGTTGGGTGTCCGCCTTGGCAGCCTGTTGTTTTTCCCAATGCGCCCTGGCGGCCGAGCCGTGTTTCACCGAGCGGGTGTCCACGAGTTTCATGCTGCACTCGAGGCAGTCGCCTGGCTTGTCAGTCACGATGTGCGCGTGCGATTTCATCGGGCAGGTGTAAAGCCGCTTGGCCAAGGGCACGGCCGGCGGCGACTCCAACACCGGGATGAGAGTCATGCTGCAATTGGGGCACTTGCCCGGCTTGGCCAGCTTGACGTCAGCGTCCTCCGGCATTGGGCAGGTGTAGTGCAGCAGCTTGCCGCCGGGCCGCAGCTTGGCCAACGCCGCTTCGCCCACCGGCACCAGCGTCATGTCGCAGATGTCACATTTCCCGGCGTGATTGTACTGGATGGCGACGTGCTCCGGCATCGGGCAAAGCCAAGCGGTATCACCCTGTTTGCTGCGCGGCTTGGCCAAGGCGTGATCGTGCCCGGTTTCCGACTCGGCTGTTTCCTCGGTGGTCACGCCAGGCGGGCGGGTCATTTTCCGGATGGCCTCCTGAAGCTGGCTTTCCGAGTCGAGCATGAATTGGCCCGACAATACCACGCGCTCGCCTTCCACGAGCCCGTCCAATATTTGAATCATCCCGTTCTCCGCGCTGTGCCCGAGCTTGACCGGACGCGGATCAAAGTGCCCATCCCCTTTTGCGACAAAGACGGTGTCCTGCCGTCCGCTGCGCAGCACCGCTGAGCCGGGCGCCAACACCACTGAGGGTGCCAACTCCGAGGTGAGTTGCACCGAGGCGAACATCCCCGGCTTGAGAAAATAACCGGGATTGTGAAACTCCATCCGCACTCGCGCTGTCCGCGTGGTGCGATCGACATCGGGATAAACATGGGTCACTCGCCCGCGAAACTGGCGATCCGGCAAATAGGACAGCGTCACCGTCGTCTCCTGGCCAAGCCGGACGAAGGCCAGATCCTGCTCGTAGATTTGGGCATACACCCACACCAGTGACAAGTCAGCCAGGCGCAAGATCGGTTTGCCGACATCGACCATCTGCCCCTCGACTACTTTTTTGTCGGTCACGAATCCGTCAATGGGGGAGTGAATCCGGAGGGTCTTTTCCGGCTGACCGCTTTTTTCGAGTTGTGCAATCTGCTCCGTGCTGATGTCAAAAAACTTCAGCTTGGTTAACGCGCTCAAACGGATCGAGTCGTTGACCGAGGCTCCTGCTGTCTTGAGCGCCAGTAGGTATTCCACTTGGGCGTTGTAGAGTTCAGGTGAGTAGATTTCAAAAAGCGGCTCGCCCCGGTGCACCTGCTGGCCGGTGGTGTCCATGTGCAGTTTCTCAATCCAGCCCTTGAACTTGGTGCTGACCTCCACTTGGCCGGTTTCGGCATACTCGACCGTGCCCACGGTGCGGATGAGTCGGCGCAACGGCCCGAGCACCGTCTCCCCGGTGCGGATGTTCATCCGCTGGACAGCCGTAGCATCGACATCAATCGCAGCCGAGCCGGTGGCCACGGCATTCGTGCCGGAGTCGGCCCGGATCGGCGTGAGTTTCATTCTGCAAATAGGGCAGTTGCCCGGCTTGTTTTGAGTCACATGCGGATGCATCCCGCAGGTGTAAATCTGGCCCGCCGCCTCGGCGCTTGGCGCGACCCCGTGTTCTTGTTCGTTTTGTCGTGCAAGGAAAAAGCCAACCGCCACGGCAGCCAGCAGGAGGGAAATCAAAAGAAGGAATCGTTTCATAATCTCAGGGGTTCAGGGTTTCAAAAAAGTTTCACTTCCCGTTCGGGGAAGCAGCGGAGCCGAGGCCGGGCGCACGCCCAGGATTTGCAGGGAAATCCGGGTCAACACCTGCTCGCGCCGGGTGCGTTCGCCAACTTCGGTCAGTTGAAAATCAAGTAGCGTTCGCTCGGCGTCGATGAGGTTGAAAAAATCGATCCGACCGGCGAGATAACCCGACCGCGCCACCTCGAGCGATTGCCGCGCCTTGGGGATGAGCTGGCTCTGCAGCAGCAACAGGTTGCGGCTGGCCTCGCGGAACTGGTACGACTGCTCCGCGAAATCCAGCGCAAGGTCGATCTGCCCCGCCGTCAGCCGGGCGGCGGCAGCGTCTTTGGCCGCCCGCGCCCCGGCGATTTCGGCGGCGATTTTGTCGCGCCAAACCGGTAGCGTAACGCCCGCTTTCGGCCGCGCCATCAACGGAGTCGAGCGAGTGTTGAGCATCAGCCCGGCGCTGTAGTCGGGCAGCTTCGCCTTGAGCGCAAGGCCAAGCGCCGCCCGCGCCACGCGTACCTCCGCTTCGAGTGCCTTCAGCCGGGGATTCACGTCGAAGCCGACCGCCAGCAACCCCTCGGCGTCCAAGTCCAGCGGCGTGGACTCGAGCCGCACCGGGAACGGCGGGTCCGGCTCGACCGCCGTGAGGCCAAGCGCGGCCTTGAACCGTGCCTGCAGCGGAGCGCGAAAATCCTCGAGGTTGGCGATCCCGGTTTCCAGGCGGGCCTGTTCGATTTGTGCGCGGTAAATATCCTGCAACGTGACAGTGCCAACCTCGTTTTTTGCGCGCGCGGCGCGTTCCAGGTCGGACAACAGCGCGAGCGTCTCGCGGTTGATGCGAATTTTTTCGTTCAAAAACCAGAGGTCGTAATAGGCGTGCTTGACGGCGAATGCCGTCTGCAACACCACACTTTCGAAGGCAAAATACTTGGCGCGGCTCGCGGCGGTGGCTACGCCGGCGCGGATTTCGCGTTTGCCCGGCCCGGGAAACGCCTGCATGAGCCCCGGCATCACTGAGGTCACCGCGCTCGCGATGTCCGCCTGAAAGGTGAGTTGCGGGTCTGGCAACGAGCGCGACACCGTGATGGTCTCCACCGTCGCCAGCCAGTCGTAATAGGCGGCGGCCACCCGGGGCTGTTTCAGCATGGCCAGGCGCAGGTACTCGCCAAGCGATGAGTCGGCGCTCAACTCCGGCAGCTTCAGTGCCGCGCCGCTTGGCCGGAAAGCCTGCGTCACAGTTTGAGCACTGCGCCGCGCCTTGGCTTCACCGGGGGTGGGTGTCCCGGCGCAGCCCGCCAGCAGCACCGCCATGGCTGCGAGCGCGGACGGCTTGTTAAAATGGATCATTCGTTTCTTTTCTTTTCAGTTTCAAAATAGGATTCGCCCCGGATGGACACACTCCACCGGGGACAGGTCGGATCGGGAAAAGAAAGAAACTCAGGTCAGATACCGGCAGACCCGCTTGTGCACGGGCATGCCGGCCACCTTCAACTGAAGAGGCTGCGGGAGGGAGGAAAACCTAAGCACCACTTGGGGCAGGTTAAAAGCCGCGCTGGACTGTCCGTCCGCCACAACAGGCTGGACGTGGAAGCTGGCCTGGCGCTGGGGCAACGCCGGAAGCGGCAGATCGGATGGGTTGCTGTCCACACAGCAACTGGCTTTGCTGCCGCACGGGCAATGCTTGCATTCAGCCGGCGCGCTTGGCTGCAACTCACCCCACCCCATCAACAGCACAGCTGCGATTGTTGTGAGTAGTATGTGTTTCATGCTCAAGCAAAGTTCAGCTTAATTATTTCTTCTTCTCCTTAGCCCGCTTCATCTCAGTGCTGAACTCTGCAAAGTCTCCAACAGCACCATTTGCATCTACTGAGTAGATTTGCATTTCAATGTTGTTTTGGTCGATTCGACGGAAAGCGACACCCATGCTCCGAGAATTGCCATCATCGTTCTTGCTAGTGAGAGTCACCATAGGCATGTCCCCCTTTGGACCCCATTTGCCAGTGCTCTTTCTGCCGTTACTGCCATAGCCGGTTTGCTCGACTTCACCCGACTCCGGATTCAGGGCAATCAGGCTGTAGGTTTCGTTGTTGTTGCCCTTGAAGTGTAACCCGAGTACATGATCCTTAATAACCCACTTGAAAGACAGTGAGACCGAGTTTCCGTCTATTTCTGATTCCC
>Ga0066827_10000068_pt1 | contig 41058 bp, 39 predicted proteins | sample ETNtaG_34_FD_65609 | JGI IMG/M metagenome (GOLD analysis project Ga0066827, IMG submission 65609) | Marine microbial and viral communities from oxygen minimum zone, Eastern Pacific Ocean - ETNP201306SV51 | ecosystem: Environmental > Aquatic > Marine > Oceanic | place: Pacific Ocean: Eastern... | reverse complement strand
ATTCTGGATAAATTCATGATCTTTGAAGATTTTGGCATGATGTCTCTCTTGATGGGTAAATAACTCACTCATTTTCTAGAAGAAATCTCCTGTAACCACAAGCAGGAAGTCATGAGAATATCAAACCAACCATACCTCATATAAAAAAATAATCATTCAGGAATTCCTTTTGCATTAAGAGGTGATTTCAATTCATTTGTATTTAATAGGGATATTTAAATGTCATTCATTCGTATCATCACTTTCTTTTTTTTGCTGGCTAGCTTCAATGCCGTTTTTGCATCCACAGACTCGGAGAAATCCAGGGAATTTTATCTTTGTGTGAAAGTGAAGAAAAATCCTGTCGAACAATGCAGCAATAAAATATTTGGAAAAAAAGATTCATTTAGGCTCTTCACCATTGCAAGAGCTCAAGTTCAGAACACTAAACCTCGGGTCAACCAGCAAGCTCTCAACTACAAACGTCTTCAAAATCTGGTTCGTTCCTCAGAAGATGTTAACAACTAAGGAATCTGAAGGGTCCTAGACGAAATTGAAGACCTCCACCCTCATGCTCATTGAATACACTTTGATAAAATTCAAAAGCTTTTGAATTAAGTTTCAACGTTTTGTTCAATCCATTGCATTCCTCCTCTGAGCAACAGACGAATCCAAACACTTTGAAAGTCCAACATTCAAAAAATCTTCCATTTTCTTATTCAATTTCAGAGCATACCGATTGGACTATGCACTTGTGTTCTTCTGTATTTTCATAAAAAATATTCAAATATTAAGAAATTTGAATGTTTATTTAACCTCTAGCAAAGGAATTGTGTAATGGAGATTTCTTTTGAGTGAAGACAAGCTTGAGTTTCAAGGAACGGTCATTGAATCGTCAAAGGGAATATTTCGTGTAAAATTAGAAAATGAACATGTTGTGATTGGTCATCTCTCAGGAAAAATGAAAATGCATAAAATTCGTGTTCTTCCAGGAGACACAGTCACAGTTGAACTCTCACCCTATGATCTTTCACGCGGCAGAATTGTGCGGCGGGAAAAGATAGTAAGCTAGCACACCATTGCAGCTTACCTGCAACCTTTTGATTCATGTTTAATAAAATTGGTCAGTTTTTTTCTGAAGACTTGGCTGTCGACCTAGGCACTGCGAACACCCTTGTTTTTTTGAAAGGACAAGGGGTAATCATACGCGAACCCTCAGTCGTAGCGGTGAAAGAAGATTACGCTGGGAAGAAAACAGTCTTGGCGGTTGGACAAGAAGCCAAGCTGATGCTCGGCCGAACCCCTGGGAGCATCACTGCCATCCGGCCAATGAAAGATGGTGTCATATCAGATTTTGACATCACCGAACAGATGCTAAGACATTTCATTCAGCAGGTAAGGAAAAAACAAAGCCTTCTGAAATTTCGCCCTAGAATCGTAGTTGCGGTCCCCTCAGGTATAACCCAGGTGGAAAAACGTGCCGTGAGAGAATCCGCGACTTCTGCAGGAGCCCGGGAGGTTTACCTGATTGAAGAACCGATGGCAGCTGCCATCGGTGCCGGGCTTCCAATCAGTGAGCCGAGCGGCAACATGATCTTGGATGTGGGAGGCGGGACCACTGAAGTGGCCGTGATTTCCCTCTCGGGAATTGTTTACAGTGAATCCACAAGAATCGGTGGAGACCGAGTAGATGATACCATTGTGCAATATTTGAAACAGCAGTACAGCATGCTGATTGGTGAACGGACTGCAGAAGAGATCAAAATTCAGCTGGCATCAGCTTATCCCCTTGCGGAAAGCCTAACGATGGAAGTCAAAGGCCGAGACCTGGTCAGTGGTATTCCAAAAACCCTTTACATCAACGACACAGAAATCCGTGAAGCACTTTCGGATGTATGCAGCAGCATCGTCCAAGCAGTTCGTAATGCCCTGGAAAGCACTCCACCAGAATTGTCATCGGACATTGTGGACCGGGGGATCGTTTTGGCAGGAGGAGGTTCCCTTTTAAAAGGCCTTGACCTGCTTCTTAGGGATCAGACGGGGCTTCCAGTCATGTACGCCGATGATCCTCTCTCCGCTGTTGCCAACGGGACCGGGAAAGTTCTTGATGAGCTTGATTTGCTTTCTACCATCTCCCTGGACTGAGTCCATAGCTATTTGAATGTTTCTATAAACCTCTGATCCATTATGAACCTGTTTGTTGACACGATTTGTCAACTCACTCGGGATGCCCTACATCGCCTTGATTCCGAAAGAGTTTGGGCGACATCGGAGATCCAGGGATTGATCGAACAGCCCCCAGATGCAGATATGGGGGATTTTGCCCTGCCTTGCTTTAGTTTTTCAAAAAAACTCCAGCGCTCGCCTAAACAAATTGCCGAAGAACTGCAAAATCTTCTGGTTCAGGAAGATCCACAAGAGCAAGCATTCGATGCTCAGAAACGGCTCCCCTTTTCCCGCATCCAGGCCTTTGGGCCATATCTGAATTTTTTTCTCCACGCTGAAATACTAGCTCGCGAATTGTTGCCCTCGATCTTCAACAATCCTTTTTCCAAAGGCTTAATCTCACTGGGAAGGGGTAAGGACCGCTCTGAAAAGAACAGGCAAAAGGTAATGATCGAGTTTTCCCAGCCCAACACCCACAAAGGATTTCATGTTGGTCATTTGAGGAATGCAGCTTTGGGTGATTCCTTATGCAGAATCCATCGTTTCAATGGGTATGAGGTCGTGGGAGCTAATTATTTTGGCGATGTAGGCACCCATATCGCTAAATGTCTGTGGTATTACCTCAATCATTGCAAAGACTCTCCTCCTGAAGAACTTCGTGGAGAGTGGCTTGGAGAACTCTACACACAATCCGTTCATCTTCTGGAAACCCTGGAGGGCGAGGAAGCACAAAAGGCACAGGCAGAAATTAGCAGCCTGCTTAGAAAGATGGAGGAAAAAGATCCAGAACTAAGCAAAGTTTGGGATGAAACACGACAATGGTCGATGGATGATTTTGAAGAAATCTACCGCTGGCTGGATATAAGATTCGACCATTATTTTTATGAATCCGACGTGGATGAAGAGGGCCGTCAGATGGTCTTGCAAGGCGAGATGGATGGGACATTCATACTTTCTGAGGGTGCTATCGGTATTGATCTCGAAGAAGAGAATCTAGGCTTTTTCATGCTTCTCAAATCGGATGGAAACACACTTTACTCGACCAAGGATTTGGCCCTGGCCCGTCGTAAGTTTGATCAATTTTCCATCGACCGTTCCGTCTATGTGGTCGGTGCCGAGCAGACGCTTCATTTCAAACAGGTTTTTGCCACCCTAAAAAGGCTGGGGTATGCCCAGGCGGAACATTGCTATCACCTGCCATACGCCTTGGTCATGCTGCCATCTGGGAAGATGAGTTCACGTGCAGGAAACGTGATCCTTTTTTCGGAGATGCGGAAGAAGATGAGGGAATTCATTCTTCAGGGGCAACTCGCGGAACAAAGCCTGGAATGGGGCACCACGGAAGTGGAAGAAACAGCACACCGGATTGCCCTGGCCGCCATCAAATACGGTATGCTCAGTCAGGATCCCAACAAACCCATTGTCTTTTCGATGGAAGACTGGTTGGTATCTGAAGGAGATACTGGGACCTACCTGGTTTATGCCTACGTCCGAATTCGAAGCATCGGGAGGCAGGTAGCCCTTGAGGTAAGCGATCAGATCGATTTCGCCCTTCTGGAACATCCGAATGAAAAACTCCTGATGAGGAGGATGCTTGATTTTGAAAGAATCGTCTGGAAATCTGGAGAACAGTTCAAACCCTCACTGCTGGCCAGGTATCTTTATGAACTCTGCAGGGATTTCAGCAAGGCCTATGGGACCTGTTCCGTGAAACATGCCGAATCGGAATCCCTACAAGCTGCACGCCTTCTTCTGTTTCATTGTGTGGCGGAAGTTTTGAAAACAGGCCTGGGCCTACTCGGCATCACCCCGCCGGAGAGGATGTGAACTCCTACAACCATCAGAAATGGCCATTGTTGCTGAGGAGCCCGGCCTTGCTGATCATCCTGGTGATTTTACCGATCCAGGTGGAAGCGGATTATTTCAAGTGGGAACTTCAGGTTTTTGCAGAAGGTCCCGGAACCGCCATGCAAACCATCCCTGTTAATGGTGATGATCCTCTTTTTCAATGGGGCAAAGGAGGATTTTGCAGGATCAGTGATGCATGGACCCGTATGGAACCAGAACTGACCATAGAAGGGAAAACGCTACTTTGCGAAAGTGGTAAAGATAAAAAGACCGTCAGCCTTATCTGTCGGGACAACCGAACAGAGCGCCGTTATAACCGCAGAAAAGAACTTTACCCTGAACCTCTTACGGCCAATCTTCTTCTTGAAGAATCCCTGGCCCACGAATCAGCCTACCTCAGATTCCGTTGTTATTTCTGAAGGTAGTCTTTCAATCACCTCCATTACGGTTTCTGCAGACGCACGAGAAGCCCTTTTCAACTGCCCACGCGGGATTCCTTCCGGATGTTCCCCAACATGGTCGCTGACAGCCCTTACCGACAGAAAGGGGATGCCGAATCGGAAAGCGACCTGAGCTAGTGCTGCGCTTTCCATATCCACCAATTGTGCTTGAAACAGTTCCCGAAGTTTCTCACGCTTCATTTTACACTGCAAAAAAACATCTCCACTAAGAACCGTCACAGGACGAAATTCGGGCATTTCTTTTTGTAGTTTCTGCTCAAGCCAATAGGGGGGCATAAATGCAGGATCGCAAGCATCACCAAGAGGGATAGAACCCGTAGGATATACTTTCATCTGCCCTTCTATTAATGTTCCATAATCATGCTGTATTAGACGCCTTCCATAACAGACCTCTTCCAACTTCAGTTCTGGATCGAGCGCACCTGCGATGCCTGCGTTAATCAGAAAATCGATGTGTAACTCTCGGATCAAAAGTGTGCTGGCAATTGCAGTGTTGACTTTGCCTAGTCCGCCTGCGGTTAAAACAAGTTGATGTTTTGGATGCTCGATCTGGAAAACGGGGTTTTCTGGAACTCTCTGGTTCGTCTTTACCAGATCAGGAAATGAATGAATCTCCTCGGGAATAGCGCTCAGAATTCCTATACGCATGGGTTTAAAGCTTCAGAAATATTTTTTGCAGATCCTTGGAAATCCACGTTTTTCACACCATTCGTAAAATGCGCCGCTTCCCGAACGGCATGACGTTGAAGTCAGGAACATCAACAGAAGCAGCATTCCAAAAATCCATATGGAAAACCTTCTTAAACTTAGCCTGTTTCGTTTTTCTTTATGCACGATAGCAACATTTCTGAAAGAATCTGATTTCCCGGTCCAGACCAAATTTGATGAAGTTTTCGTCCTATCCTTCCAGATTCAAAATGCAAGAAAAATGATTTCCATTTTTCATTGATTGGATCTGAGAATAAATCAGGATTGGGTTTATAAACAGAATCCAACCTCTCAAGAGATCTCGCATTGTCCTCCTGATGAGTTCCAGCGATTGGGATTACCAATGCATCTTTGGCCAGGACAGAAAGTTCCCCAAGAATTCCCATACCAGCACGGGTTATGACAAGATCGCTTCTGGAGAGAAGATCTCCCATCCCTTTTTTTATGAACTCGAGGGGATGGTAATGCGGATCTTCCAATGAGACCCCAGAATGCTCTTTGCCCGTCAGATGAATCACCTGCCAGTTTACAAGCCAGGTTTGCAGCCAAAGCTCAACCATCTGATTCAACTGTCCGGCCCCTTGGCCTCCTCCGGTAATCGTCATCAATGGACGTTGAGGATCCAGGCCGAATTGTTGTTCTGCACGTTTCGGATCAGCGTTGAGGATGTTTTTGCGCACCACAGGCCCAACAATTTTCCTCTGCGGTACCCCCTCAAAGATTTGGAAGGATGATTCGAAATAACAGGCAACACCATCACTGAAAGGTTTCATTAACCGATTCGCCAGTCCTGGTCTGACATCCATTTGCAAAATCAAATGCGGAACACGAAGCATGGAGGATGCCCAGGCTATTGGAACGCTGGCAAAACTTCCTGCACTCATCACTACGTGGGGGCGAAACTTTAGCAGGTAATATATCCCGGCAAAAAAACCTGCCAGCACCTGAAAAGGATCACTCAGATTCCGCCAGTCCCAATAACGTCTCAGTTTTCCTGCTGGAATGGCATGAAAGGGAACACCACAGTCTTCCACCATCGAACGCTCGGGGCCACGAAACGTTCCAAGAAAAAGGAACTCACAGGAAATTTCCTCCACTTCCTCAAGTGTTTCGACAAGTCCGAGCAAAGGGGTCGTAGGACCTCCTGATCCCCCTCCCGTCAACATCACCCGATATTGTTGTTTTTCCATGAACTTGTTTTAATCCCAAACCTGAGAGCAAAATCTTCGTTCTTTTCGTTTTTTAATCATTTCAAATATTGCTTCCAAATTGGCCTGGCGTTATGTTTTTGTATAATCAATATGGATTGTTTATCATTCTTTCGGGAAATTAAAATAGATGAAGCAGGGCAAACAGAAAATTCGGATCTGAGGATACTAACCATACTAACCATACTATATCTATGACCAGTAAGACGGTACTTTATGTGGATCATGACCTTTCCCGTGTGGAATGGTTCAACCAACAGGTAAAACCAGAATTGGATGTAGAAACTGCTTTCAATGGTTGGGATGGGGTTGGGGCGGCCATCATGTATCACCCCAATCTCGTGGTATTCAACCTTGGAATATCAGTCATGACTGGACTGGAAGCGATTCGATTAATACGGAGTGAGGAATCCCTCAAGGAATTGCCATTTCTCGGATTCACCATTCCACGTGACAAGTTTCTTGAAGAAGCCTGCATGAACGAAGGCTGTACGACTATTTTGGAAGACCTTTCTGACGGGCTGAGTTCGATACTTAAAAAACACCTCTGATTCAATGTTTCTGCACCAATGAGAGAATTTGATTGGAGAAAAAATTCAAATAAATTCCTGAAGCAGGTCTCTTCTAATTCGATCCAGTTCCTCGGCATCATTTGAGAAAAGCCAGTTTACACCTCGGTTGATCTCACGCGACAAACCATTTCGAGAATTCGGATATCCTGTCCCGATTTCTTGTCCCGCATGGAGATGCTTTTTGACTACATCCCCTCCAATCAAAAAATAATGACCTAATATCCCGGCATAATTCCTTTCTAATGCAATCTGACTCAACTGGGATACGTTGAGCTCTGCAACAGGCATTTTGGCCCAGTTCGGCACACATTCGATTCGTTCCAGCATCTCAGGTTCAAGAGAAATCAGATGATAGTCCTGACAGGGACTGATAACAGAAAAAATCTGTTCAAGAATCAAGTCCTGTTGTCTGCGGTTTGGATAGGGTTCTTGTTTTACTTCTATCATCAGGTGCATTTTTCCCCCGTACTTGCCCACCACTTGCTCAAGGCTCGGAACCTGCGGACATAGGTTTGTCAACGCTTCAAAATCGAGTTCTGCAATCTTCTTGTTGATTCCGAAAACACGATCCAAGTCAGGATCATGAACCACCACAGGGACCAAATCCCGTGTCCATCTAAAATCAAGTTCAATACCCCAGATTCCTTTTTGCTCAGCAAGGTCAAAGGCTTCTAGAGTATTTTCCTTGGATTGTAGGTTGTCATGAATACCTCGGTGAGAAACTATCCGGCATTCTTCCAACAATTTTCTTTGAGGCAGTTTTTGGGGGGTTACCGCAAACACCAGATCGCATGCCTCTATCAAGAACTTTTCCAGTCTGGGGGGAAGACTCATCTCATTGCGTACTCAATTCGCGTGAAGACGATTTCGAAAGGAGAAAGTTTTGATAAAGAGGACCAAATTATTGCTGACTTATGTTTCAGCTGATTCTGGTAATGAACTTGAGCGGCCTTAGACCTTCCATGATGCGATGGAACTTTTGCCAATTGACTGGTTCGAGGCTGATTTTTATAGAAGCAAGGTTGCCAGGAAGGGAATGACTGTCTGTGTTTTCAATAGCTACATCCGCAGCGCTGATGATCTTGATGATCTTGAGCAGGATGCCTTTTCCGTCTTGGGCTTGAATGTTCAGAGTATGTTTCTTCTCTTCTTTTTTCTCAAGATTCCATTCCACTTCCAGCATGTTGTCATTTGCTGCCTGTTCATTGCGTCTTTCACTGAAAATCTCACAAAGGTGTCGGTGTATTTCGATCTCCATCTCACGGTTCACGAAAGCCACAATTTTGTCTCCTGGGATAGGCTGGCAGCATACTGCCATTCTTAAAAGTGGATCTTCAGGGTTTTCAATCAGGTAGCGTGGATGCTGAGTCCCGAAAAGATACCAAGGACGCCCCTGCATGAGTTGGCGGAGCCTGCCGATTTTATCAAAATCGACAAGCCGATATTTCTTCAGGAAAGGCCTTATTAGACGCTTTCGTAGACCGAGTTCCTGAAGAAATTTTTTTTCGTTAAGATTTTCTTTGGAAAAAATTTTCTGTACTTCTTCTTTGTTCAACCACTCTTCCAAACGTTCTCCAAATTCCTCCAGTTCCTTCCCTAGGATATCTCTTCCCAGCCGTCTGGCCCTACTTGCATTTTGAAGATTAATGGCTCTCCGGATTTGGACATGGCTTTTAGCGGTTACGGTCTGATCGATCCATTCCCGTGAAGGCCTAACTCCTGGATCCATCAATATTTTAAGACATTCTCCATGAAATAGTTGGCGTTCTCGTGGAACGCGTAGGTTCGTATTGTTCCGGGTTTCCCAGGATGGATTAACCATGGCTCCGATGCAGTGGTTGCCCAAATCGGTATGGATGTAATAGGCGAAATCCAAAACCGTGGCACCTTTCGGGAGGGCGTAAACGTCTCCTTTCGGGCTGAATACCTGGAGTTGTTCTGTCTGTGCATAATTGAGAACATCGACCATCCGTAATTCTTCAGCATCGGCTATTTGGTCAAGCTGTTCCAGGTAGGTCCGGTAATAATCTTCCAGTTCGGAGGTCCTTTCATTCCAGTGGGACAGAATGCCATTACGATTGGATTCCTTCATCAATTTGGAAATGATTTCAATTTCGATCCTTTCACCTTCCAAATTCAACTCCGTCTGGATTCCTTGATATCCGTTCCAAAGTGGATTGCTGATATAATCTCGGATTCGTAATGGGACAGCGCTGAAGTTGGTGTGCAGGAGGCCCAGAGTCTGGTAGCAACTGAGGGAATCCTTGACCAAAATCTGAAAACGTTCCAGAATCCGATCCACGGGAGAAGGGTCAAAAACCTTGGTGGATGGATGAATCAGAATCGCTTCTGCTTCCTGAAATCCCACAAATCCATGTTGCAGGCCGTTTTCAAGTTTTTCACGCATCTTCTGGATTGCGGGAAGCCTGTCTTTTTTTAGATTTTCAAAATCCTTGATGGTTTGCTTGTACCGTTTCGGATAGAGGAGTTGGAAACAGAGTTCGGTATGTTCCTGGCAGATTTCTTTCAACCCGAGTCGACGGGCCATTGGAACATAAACATTGAGGGTTTCTTGACTGATGCGACGCTTCTTTACCACCGGCATATGCTGCATATCGCGCATATTGTCCAGACGGTCAAACATCTTGATGAAGAGGACTCTCACATCTTTGGCTAGAGCCATCAACATCCGCTGATAGGTTGCCTCGAGTTCTGAACGAAGCGGCGTAGCATTTTCACCTTCATGTTTGACTTTGGTCACGCCCTCGACAATTTGCGAGTACCACGGGCCATATTTTTTATTGATATGGCCTAAGGTCATTGGGGTATCTTCAACGGCATCGTGGAGAAGCGCCGCTATCACCGTTGCAGGGTCCAGCCCGACTTCACAAATCTGCCAGGCAACCCGGAGGGGGTGGATGATGACTGGTTGTCCGGACCTTCGTTGCTGATCTGCATGAAAGGCCTCGATCTCGGTCAGTGCCTTTTGGAGTAACTTTAATTCTTGTTGACTTCCATTGGCACGAACGTAAGCTCTGATATTCTTCTTCAGCTCACCAATCTGCTGTTGATCTGTATTGAATGCAGACGGCTTTTTCCGTGATGTTGAAATACCTTTGTGCCCTTTACCCGTAGGATAGGTTTTGACTTCGGAGGAGGATGCCTCACCATCTGCAATCCCTTCGGGAGTCTGTGCAACTTGAGGGTTCATTGCGGACGAAAGCTTCTGGATTGAGAGTAACCGCTGCAATATCGCAGAGGAGTGGCAGTTTCCACAGGTTTCCAACCAACTTCAAAATCCCTCTTCCATAGAACTTCCCTGAGGTCACGAAATAATTCAAAACTGTCAGAATCAACCCAGAAAAAAAAATAATTTTCTTCTGGCTGCAAACTGCTTAACAGGGATTCCAAAGGCCCCTTGACTCCACTCAGTTGATGCCACCAGAGCCCCGCACCAGGGCGGGGTTCAAAAAACAGACAATGAGAATTGCCTCCCAGCATTTCGATTTCTACGCTGTGTGATTCAAAATTGATTCGCTTCGGTATTTCAGGCGAAGCCCCTTGGAGTTGTTTTTTAATTTTACGATAATATCCCCCCCGATCGAGTCTAAGTACACGATTTTCTCGAACAAGAAAAAGGAGTGCTGCTTTTTGAGAATAATGAGCCCAGGGTATGAGAATTTTTTCCGTTTGTTCCACAACTCTGGTTTCGGGGGTGGTTTGAGGATTGTATTCCATGAATGAGAGTAGGGCCATAAACACAGCAAGAATGATCAGGATGCCAACACTGTTCGATACAATGTCCACCAGCGAATCTAGATTCAGGGTAACTCCATCATCAGGGAGCACTTTACGCCTGGAATTCATGACCTTTCAGGATACCTATGCAATCGCCGGCTTTAAGTCTTAAATTAGGATTCAGTCTATTTTGCCTCTTCAGCAGAATGCTGTGCGGCCATTTCTAAAGCAGCCTTTCGTTTTTCATTTTCTATATATTGATTAAACCATTTTGAAATTTTTCCCGCGAGTTCCGGACGGTTGATCCTTTGGCAGAAATCAGACATTTTGACCATGATTTCGTGCTTCGGGCTGATTCGAATGGCCTGTTCATAATATCCCACTGCAGCCTTGAAATTCCCCTTTTTTTCCGCTTCCTCCGCAAGACTGATTTTTTCAAGGACTTTTTGGTTGGATTCCTTTTCTTCCATTTGTTTAAGAAGCCGTTCCAACTGATTGGCACGAGTCTCATTTTTAATCATCCGGTTCAGGTCAATTCCCCTTTGCAACAGTTTGGGATTTTTCAAAATGGAGATCGCTTTCTCGAATGCTTGGGCTGCATCTTCATAATCGTGTTTTTTCACTGCATTATCCAACTGCATCAGGAATTTTTGATGCAACTGTTTGAGTCCATCACGTGCTTCGGGATTTTTCCCGTCGACCTTCAACACCCTGCGAAAACTCTGGATCGCTTCATCGAGTTTTGAAAAAAGCATTTGGAGTTTGCCTATCCGGTTCAACAAGTTTGGCGCATTGATTTCTTCATAGAGAGGTTCATAAAACTCCAGGGCTTTCTTTCCTCGGTCCTCCTTAAAATGTTCTTCGGCACGTTTCAGGATTTGATCAATGTGATAAAGACCTCCTGAACGTTCTAGTAGTTTGTATGTAATAAAAAAATAAGTTCGAGCCTTCATCGTTTTCCCAGATTTCTGGAAGAGGTAACCTAGGTTGACATTACTATAACGATGATAGGAATTTTCAATCAGAATTTTCTGGAGAGAATCGATCGCCTTTCCCTGATTACCCTCAAGTGAGTTGGCCAAAACCAGAAAACACTTATAGTCAGTCTGATTTGGATGAAGTTGCACCAGCTTTTGAAAAGAATTGACGGCAATATCTGTATGAAAATGCTTCAGACTATAGAGTCCTAGAGCCTTGAGAAGTTCAGATGTTTCAGACTGCTGTAGATCATATTCCTGGGCTATGAGTTTGAAGCTGGCCTCGGGATCAATCTGAATCTGTTTTTGCTCCTTGGATTCACCTTGTTCTGGATCTTGAGCGGATTCATCATTTTTATCCGGTTTCTCCTCCACTACGGGATTCTTTGCCTTTTTGGTTTGATCTCCATCCGATTTGTCTTCAAGAAAATCCATCAGGCTTTCGCTGGTTTTTATATCCGATTCTGTTTCTACTTCCTCTGAAGCCTGAACAAATTTTTGAGCCGCTTCCTGGATTTGATAAAGTTTTTCCTCACCCTCGTCGTTATCAGGGAGGATGAAATTAGAAAGGCTTTCGAATTCAGAAATAGAGGAAACTGCGGTCCCATCATATACATCGGCCTTTGCAATGGTTGCAGCAAGATTGTAACTGGCATTTTTAAAATATGGATCCCTCTTCAGACATCGTTGATACATGCTTTTTGCAGCATTCAAGTCACCTTTCTTACGGTAGGTGTTGCCAAGCATGTTGGCCATTTCAGTGTTATCAGGATTGTGTTGAAGGATATTTATCCCTAGGGCGATCATCGCGTCTGGATTTGATCCCTGCATTTCCATATAAAGATCAACGATCAATTCAGAAGCAAAATCTTTGTCAAGAGTGAGTGCCTTGTTGAACTCAACAGAAGCCCGATCATAGAATTGACTTTCCATCAAGCTTTTACCCGCATCAAAAAGATCCCAAATCTCCTGCTTGTCGTCTTTTTTGGAACTTAAAAAACGGTCCAGAACACCCATTGATTCATTCCTCTTTTTGGATCATGAAAATAGTTTTGACCACCTGGATTCTGTCCATGCTGCTTTTCCAGATATATTGCTGTGAAAAACTAATGCAAAAAAGTTTCCGAATTCAGGTTTTTTCTGGAGCACTTTGAAAGTTACATCCATGGTAAATGGAAAATTATTGATTTGCACCATTAATCCAGTCATTTACCGATATAAATGCATCCTATCCGAACCCTGATCATCTTGCAATAAATGGTGTTTCGCTATAGCCTCCAAAAAAAGAGAATGATTTGGCACCAGTTCTGCTAGTACTCAAATGTTCGATTAGAGACTAATCAAAAAAATTCAAATAATTATGATTTTACAGGCACCTTCTTGTGGAGGGAGTTCCCATGGCTACTGAAGAAACCGTTGCAGAAGAAGAACAGGAAGCGTTGAGTGACGATCTTCAGGCAGACCTGGAAGACGACATGTTTTTTGGGGAAGAGGATCAACCGGGCGAAGAAGTTACCGATTCAGAAGATTTTTTGTCTGAAGAAGAATTGGCAGATACCGGAACCGATGAACTCCTGGAAGAAGATCTGGCGGGTGATTCAGACTTGGAGGGATTGCTTGAAGAAGCAGATGAATCAGCGGCAGAAGAAGTCACTTCAGAAGATTCTTTGGAAATGGGCGAAGAGGATCTGGAGGATTCCCTAAATGAAGAACTTTCTTCCGAAACTGATCTGGAAGCAGAAGGTTTGAGTGAAACTGAAGATGGGCTTCCACCTCTGGAGGAAGGGGACCTTGGTGAAACTCTGGAAGAAACGGATTCTGAAGTTAGCGAAGAAAATGATGAAGGAATCGAGGAACTTCCACCTCTGGAGGAAGGCGAATTGAGCACATCTGAATCCGAAGAACCTATCCCTGAAGACTCCACCGACGACACTGAAGCAGAAATCCCGGAAGATTCTGAAGAAAGTCCGGAGGAAGCCGAAACAACGGAAACATTGGAGACCACTGAGGATGTAACCGAAGAAACAGAAGAAATTCCTGAAGAAGAAACCGTAGAAATTCCTGAAGAAGAAACCGCTTCTGAAGAAATAGAACAGGAACCTGAGGCAGAACTCACCCTCGATGAAGGACCTCCTGAAGAAGATCCCGAAACCAGTCCGGAACCCGAGGCGGAAGTTCCGACAGAACCTGCCATGGTAGTTCCTGCGGAGGCAGATGCAACAGACCAATCGGAGAACCAAATGACAAATGAAACGGTGGCAGAGGCCACTGCACCTGCCGGGGCTGCCTCGGATATGCTGCTTCACTTTCAACATGAAGTCCGCGTTGAAGTAGCACGAACCCGCCTGACGGGTAAAGAAATCACTCAAATCACCAGTGGCAGCATCATCGAACTCGATAAAGCTGCAGGAGAGCCGGTGGAATTGGTGCTTGATGACCGGACCATTGCTCAAGGAGAAGTGGTAATGATCAATAAGGATAAATTGGGAGTAAGAATCATTGGTATTGTTCAGAAGTGAGGCATGATGCTATTACCTGATGAATCAAATCTAGACATAGAATCCCATTCCCTGGTCGAAGCACAACTCAAAACGGGTCGCTACAGGTGGCTGGATTTGGTAGCCAGGCGATGGGCTATTTTGTTGGAGGACACCCTTTATTCAGAATTAAGAATGATGAGTGTCAACCAAAGCCGGTCTGTGGTATGGACTCGATTTGAGGATCTCTGTGATCCCTCGATGGAACGGCCGATTTTCATCTTCGAAACACAACAGAAGGGTAAGGCTCTGCTGTTGCTAGATACCGATTTTGTCCGTTCCGTTACTTCTTCAGCAGGTTCAGAGGATCAGGGGGAACCGTTGGAAGAGTTGATGAAGAATCAACAGAAAAAAATCCTTGCTATGGTTCGTCCCTTCATAAGAGATTTCGAGAGGAGTTGGACGAAAATTGGTGAGTATCCGCTGGAATTGAAACGAATCACGACACATCCGAAGCGGGCCCAGGTGATGCTCCCATTCGAACGCTGTCTCGTCTTTCAGGTGGAACTGAAAATTGGAGATTTAAGCACAGAATTGACTCTGGGCATTCCCTTTTCAGAGCTTCACTCCCGACTCTCTGATTTTGAAAACTGCCGTGTTCTGCCTCCAGAATCACTCGATCATTATAACGAAAACAACGAGCAGGAACTTTTACAGGTGATGGAAGTTACTAGACATTCTGTCAGTGCACGGCTAGGCACCTTGGATCTCAGTTCAGTTATAGGAAAACTGGAGGCTGGACAGGTGCTTCCTATCGAATCGGACGGACAAGTAACGCTTGAAGTCAACGGTATACCCTGTTTTCAGGGATCACTGGGGTCTTCCGGGTCACGCTATTCGGTTCAGGTCCAAAACCGGATTCAGGATAAATCTCAATCTCCATTGAGCCAAGAGGGAGAATTCAAAACCCTCGAATGGTCTAAATCCTGAGATCCCTCAGAAACACTTTCCTTTCTAGCTGATCAGGAGACGCAACATCCCCCTACTGATCTGACTGATCCAACCAAAAAAACTGAATCCTGGAAGCGCCACACTGACCAGCACCAGTCCAAGCAAGGCATGGTAGCCAAAACGCGCATTCCATTCTTCATATTTCCACTTCAATTCACGGTTGAGAAAACCACTCAAAACATAACTCCCATCCAGTGGGCCGAGTGGAATGAGATTGAACAGACAAAGGTTGAAGTTGATGAGAATGAAAAAAGTTAAAAGTTTCATCAATGGAAAACCCTCCCAGTAAAGCCAACCATTGAAATGAAAAAGATGAATCAGGGCTCCTCCTCCCAATCCGAGCAATAGGTTCATCAATGGGCCTGCTGCTGCCACAAAAGCATCGGCACGCGGATGACGGAAATTCCTAGGATTGACAGGAACGGGCTTGGCATAACCAAATCCAGCTATCAGCACCATCAGGCTTCCAAAGACATCCAAATGCACCAAAGGATTCACACTCAGACGCCCTGCCATTCTTGCAGTGTGATCTCCTAAGCGGTCTGCAACGTATGCATGTGCATACTCATGAAAACTCAACGCGAATATCAGGCAAAATACCAGAAGTACCAGTACCTGTGGTTCCAAGCTGAACAACATCGATTCTCCTGAAAAATTTATGATTTAGAAAATATTCTTACAGTTGAGACGAGGAACAGCAAATTCCCGACTATTTGAATGATCCAATTTACAAAAGCAGGACAAAAAATTCCTTATTTTTATTAATGCTCTCTTGATTATAAGAGGTTAATCGCCTAAAATATATTATCTTACCCCCGTGCAGTTAGTGAATAGGAGCAGGGAAATCTTGGTTTTCAACTCCTCCCTAAAAAAAAGTTGAAAGTTTCATGTACCAGGAAAATCGATGCAGGTTTCGACCTGAAGATGTCTGATTGTTTTCCAAACTGCACGGGTACCCAACCTTAATAAGGTTTCCTTCAATTCAATCCTGGTGTTCCCAATCGGGACATCATCAACACCCAGAACGTCATGGCTTTTCGATGTTTTTTTGACGTAGATGGTGTCGTGCTCGATTTTGAGAGCAGTTTCATCAAAGTGGTCAGCAATTATTTCCAGCTCGACGTTCCAGAAAATTATCAGACGGAAAATTGGTTTTTTTCTGATTTGTTAACCTCAGAGCAAGTGCAGGAAGGTTGGGACTATTTTCTGAAATGTTCAGAATTTGAAAACATGCCTCCCCTGGTTGATCCACATCAGTTCAATCGGATTTTCGGGGCATATCCTGTGCATTTCGTAACCAACATACCACCGGATTGTCTGGACCGCCGACAGCGTAATCTGAAAAAAATCGGATACCAATTCACTTCAGCTCATTGCGCAGGATTCGTCCAATATGACGGACATCCTCCGCAAACCAAAGCAGACGTGATTCAGAATTTGCTGGAAGACCACGAACAATTTTTGTTCGTGGACGATCACCCGGACAACTGCGTCAATGTTCACGAAAGCTTTCCGGAAGCGGAGGTCTGGTTGATGACCAGACCCCACAATCAGGATTTCAGCCATCCGGTCATACGCAGGGCTCTCCATTGGGATGATGTTTTTAAACACCCCAGGGAGGTTGATCACGAGCATTAAAACTTAGACCGCACAGGCCAGATCATTTCCATGAGATCCTCTCTCTTTCTGGTACTGCTATTTTACCTGATCACGCCACCATCAAAATATCTATCCGCCCAAGAAGCTTCAGTTGCTGGACCAACTGGAGGACCGGTATTCCGGCTTGGTTTCTGGGAGATGCTACATCAGACCTACTGGACGGATGAAGACAACACGTTCTACCAGATGACTGGTACGAATCGTTTCCGTGGCGGTAAAGGTTATCAGGGTATTCCTTCTTTCAACGTGACGGATATTTATATACCAGATGGACTTTCCTCGAATGTGAACACAAAAAGGGCCAATGACGGTAATGAACATTCCAAAGTTGACAGTGCGATTGGCAGGATCACAGACTGGCTTCCAAGCTTTTCCCTAGAATATATCTTGCCAACCAATTATTGGGTTGGAGCAGGAATGGGCTTCCACTACACCAACACTTGGCTGGACGACACCTCCGTTCGTGCAGCAACCACAGGGTCGGACCCATCCTATGCTACTCCTTTGCTTCGGATGTTCACCCGCTTCTATATGTTCTCAGGATCCCTCTATTTTCCCGGTACTCCCAAGCCAGGTGGAATTGATTTTTTCTTTGGGTTTGGGTTGTCCTATGTCGAAGCAACCTACGCTTGGGGAATTCGACCGAATCCTGACATCTACAACAATTACGGTGAAGCCTTTTATCTTCAAAAAACGTACATGCGTTCTTCAGGAATTCTACCCATCCAACGTTTTGGACTGGCATCTTCTTCGGACACTTTTGGATTCATGCTGGAATTCATCCGTCTTCCACAAAGAGATCTTCTTGATAATCCCTTTAAAAATCAAAGCTTCATCAGTTCCGAAGCCTACAATGCAGCTTACAATGAGCGAGGAGAAGATCTTCCGGCTAAAGTTGGAATGGGAGGAATGATCACCCGTGCTAGCTGGACCTATTCATTTTGGTAAAAACCAATCTCACCCTTCAAGCAACAGCAGCACTTCACCGGCAAGGTAAAAGGAGCCCATAATTACCAAGGGTTTGTCAGAAAATTTTGTAGCACGCATCAGGGCCTCTTCGATATTGTCCGTGGTTTCCTGGATAGGAAGTTCCTGAGGGTCCATCTCTGAATTGAGAAAACCAAGCAGTTCCTTTGCATCTGCGGAACGTGGGGAATCGAAGGGACATGTTATCAAAAACCCTGAAAAATGAAGTACTTTTTTTAATGCTGGAACCAACTCCAGATCCAGTTTATCCCGAGACATGCCGAGAATAAGAGTGCATTCCCTCATTCGCCACTCTTCCAGTTGAAATGCCAAAGCATCCAAAGCGTCAGCATTGTGTCCACCATCTAGAATCAGTGTATTGAAATGATGTCCACGCCATGTAACGTTTTTTCTGAGTTCTAGCCTGGCAGGAAGCCTCACCGATTCTAGGATCTCCAGCCTGTCTTTTCTTAAAGTAACAGCTTTAGGATATAGATTTTCGTAGGCCGTCATTGCCGTTCTTAGGCTTTCTAACCAGGGAAGACTAAATCCAGGATGTCCCGTGATTTCCAATTGGGTTCCATCACACCATTTTAGATTCCAAGTATCCGAAGAACCCTCTTTCAGGTTTCCCGAACCATGTTTCGTCATCATGATCTCAGTATCAGCTTCCAAAAAAGGAACGGAGCTTTTTCTCAATTTTAACCGCATCCAGTTTTTTAGAGACTCCTTCTGTTTGGACATCACCGTAGGAATGCCGGAACGGGTGATGCCAAGTTTCTCTGATGCAATTTGAAAGATGCTGTCCCCCAACACCTCTTGGTGGTCCATGCCTATGGGAGTCAAGATACAGAGTTCTTTTTCAGTGATGTTAGTCGAATCAGCTTTTCCTCCCAGGCCTGTTTCCAGGATCACCCAGTGCATCCCGGTTTTTTGGAAAGCCAATAGCGCTATGGAAGTCAGCAGGTCGAAATAGGAAAGGTAGGGTTCTCCATGAAAGGAATTGGCGATGTCCAATGCCTTTGAAGCGAATTGAGTAAAATCCTTTTTGAGGATCAGTTTTCCGTTGATTATGATGCGTTCCCGGATATCGGTCAGATGTGGGGAACTGTAGATGCCGCAGGAATCTCCTTCAGCCAAGATCAGTGTTCCCAACATCAGAGCCGTCAGACCTTTTCCGTTCGTTCCTGCAATATGAATCACCCGCAAGTCATGATGCGGATTCCCGAGCTCCTGCAGGAGTTGGCTTATTCCTTCCAGGCGGCTGATGTCTCGAGGACGGGCAGTGTTCTCATAACTTCCCCACTGCTCCAATTCCTTCAACACACCTTCAAAAGAGGGCATGCTTGGGTTTTTCAAGGTGATCAAACATGAAGCAGCACTATAAGCTGCATCGGAGGGTTTACTTGATATGCTTGAAAAAAGGACGTTCGGTACTTAGAAGCAGTGTGGTGCCTTCCGTGAGGGTTTCCCGATAGACTTCATGGGAACGCAGGAAGGCAAAAAATTCAGGGTCTTTGCTATATGCTTCTGCGTAGGTTTTAGTAGCTTTGGCATCAGCCTCTCCACGAACTTCTTCTGAAATACGGTTGGCTTTAGAAAGGATCTTGATACGATCCCTGTCTGCGGCTGAACGGATTTCGAGGGCTCTTTCATTTCCTTCCGACCGATAACGCTTGGCTTCTCGTTTCCTTTCAGCTTCCATACGACCATATACAGCCAGGCTGTTGGATTGAGGAAGATCCGCACGTTTGATCCGGACATCGGTCACATCGATGCCGAACTTTTCTGCATTCTTACGAGAATTGATGGTGATGGTTTCCCTGATTTCCTTGCGGTTCCCGGAAACGATTTCAATCAAAGTGTGCTTACCAAGAATTTCCCGGGTTTGTGAATAAATTATGTCATCCAAACGTGCCAATGCACCACTGACCGTCCTCACAGTCTGATAAAATTTCAGTGGATCCTTTACTCTCCATTTGGAATAGGTATCAACAATCATTTCCTTTTTATCTTTGGTGAAAACCGATCCCGGGTCCGCATCAAAATCCTGAATTCGGTTTTCGACATAAAAAATTCTGGTAATGAAAGGTATCTTGAATTGAAGCCCTGGTTTCGTCACCGTGTCAATTGCGTCTCCCAGTCTAATTTCAATAGCATACTGGGTTTTATCAACAATATAGGTGCCAAGGTAGAAAATCCCTGAGATTGCTATGGCCACAGCAACCAGCAAATTGACAGCATTGAATTTCATAAACTTTATTTTATGAAGATTTCATGTGAGGCAAGGCATATCACTTGCGTTGATCCTTGAAATACAAACAAAATTTTTGAAAATTAATCCATTGTTGTCAAGTTGATTCCCCCCGACAAAACATGATCAAATCCCTCAGTCGCAACCTGAAAATTTCAAGATCGCCACGACACGATGAACAGATCCTGGCATTGGCCATGCGGCAAATTGAAAAGATGCTCAAGGATATGCAGAACGAAGGTAAGGACCTTTCCGGGCTCAAGCTGAAAAAATTCCAAAAGACGCATCATATCGATTGCCGCTGCGGCATGTGTGCAGATGCAAAAAACAAGAAAGATCCCCGCAAACGAGGCCTGCTCGAGGATGGTTTCAAAGTCTACATCGAAGGCGATGGATCTTCTTGATCGAAGCGGCAGCTCAGCTTGACGGCAAGCAAATTGACCGGGAAAACTTCATTATCTGAAGACTCCTCAGGAAGCCCACAACAAAAATATTACTGGAGCCTTCGCTGTAGAATCAAACTCGAATGGGAAGAACTTTGGGATTGGTTTTGTTTCGAACACGGAGCCCTTGGAACCGAACAACGAGTCACTGAAAATGGAAATGAAACTCTTGCTTATTTCCCAGAAAAGAATTCAAAACCTCTTCAAACCCTTCATCACGATTTCAATACATCCATTTCAGGTGATGCTGGTGGAGTCCAACTTCTTGAACTGATCCAGTGTGAGGAGGAAGACTGGCAATCGAATTGGAAGCCATTCTTCAAACCGGTAAGAATCGGCCGCAACCTCCAGGTAATGCCTCCCTGGTTCAATACAAATGAGACTTCGAGCCTGACCCGCATCGTCATTGATCCTGGCAGGGGATTTGGCACCGGGTATCATTTGAGCACTTCACTCGCTCTTGAACTTCTGGAAACGTTTTTTGAAATCCCTCCTGAAAAACATCCATGGTTGTTGGATTTCGGTACGGGTTCAGGTATCCTCTCCATCGCCGCTTGCCTATTAGGATGTGATAAAAGCATTGCCCTCGATTTAGATGATGGCGCATTGACGGATGTGGTGCGTAACGCCCAATTAAACAAGATGGAAAACCGGATATTTCCGTTGAGAGCCGATCAGGTTTGCCTTTCCAAAGCCTTCCCAGTGGTGATCAGCAACATGCTGCTAAGCGAATTGCAAAAGTCTTCAGTAGAATTGGCATCTTCTTTAACATATGGAGGAAGCCTCCTTTGCAGTGGTATCTTGGAGGAACAGACCCCTGAACTGGAAATGACTTTCAGGGATCTTGGATTGGCTCCTTACCGTAGATTGAAACGTGATGGTTGGTCAGCGTTGGAATTTAAAAAACAGGTTTTGAAAATATCCACTTCAAATTCCTGATCATTGATGGCCCCCCTCCAAAAAACTGACGATTCAGCTGAACGAAACCATGAGGATGTATGGAACTTTGCAATCGGTTCCAACCTTCATCCAAAAAAATTAAAAGGACGGGCTAATCTCACGATCAAGGAACTTCAGCCTGGAAAACTAAAAAACTGGAGGCTCGCTTTCAACCTCAGGGGGATTTCTTGGCTCGAACCTTCAATGGCAGGCGTCGAACCCGCCCCGGGGGATGAAGTGCACGGATTGCTTTTGCGAATGAGCCAATGCGAATTCAGGAAACTCGTGCTCAGTGAAGGAGAGAATCATGCCTATCGCCAAGTCGAGGTCGAAGTCGAAACTTATCAAGGGCAAAAACAAAAAGCACTCGCTTTCAGTGCCTTGGATTCCAGAAAAATGAAGGAAGACCGACCACCGACCCTGCGTTATCTGGAATTGATCCGAACGGGAGCCCGATTAAGCGGTTTGGACCCGGATTACATTCACCGACTGGATTCTCTACCGCATTTTGAAAAAGGCCCCTTGACGAAACTGATTTCTCATTTGCTGTTCGACATGATGATGTTTTTTGGAGGAATCGGTGTCCCCCAGATCTCAACCAGACTTTTCAGGGCATTACGGTGGATTGATGGAAGTCTTTTGCCGGGAGTGTTGAAATGGCTGATGAATGTTTCTCTTTTGACTCCCACTCTGACTTTGGCAGCCATTCTCTGTCTTCGGCATCAAATCCGACCCAGGTCCTGAAAAACAAAAAATTGTTATTCAGACAGGATAATGAATTTGCGGATTCATTATCCGGGTGAAAGGATGAAACCTACAATTCAGCACAAATTATCTCCTTTGAAACATGACTGAAAAAGCAGAATCACAAAGTTCAAACACGGAGTCCAAAACCTATAAATTTCTTGGTCAGAGAATTCCCCTGCATGATGGAATTCAGAGGCTCCAGGGAGAAATGCCTTATACAGGAGACCTTGAATTTGCAGGAATGCTTCATCTACGTCTGGTGATCAGTCCCCATGCCCATGCAAAAATAAAATCCATCGATTTAAGCAATGCCTTGAAAGTCCCCGGAGTGATGGGTGTCTTCCGGGCTGAGGATCTTCCATGTGGGAACAAGGTCATCAATTCCAGGACAAGCGCAGTCCTTGCCAAGAAAAGAGTGCTCTTCAATGGTCAACCGGTGGTAGCAGTGGCGGGAGAAAGCATTCAAGCAGCAGAAGATGGAGCGGAAAAGGTAAAAGTAGAATATGAACTGCTGGATCCGGTGATCGACCTGGAAGAAGCAGTCCGGCCTGAAGGACCGGTCATCTGGCCTGAGGGAATTCCCGATTCCGATGTGGATCTTGCTGCAGACCATGGAGGGGACCAGGCAGGAAAGCAGGCGCAGCAAGGCCCTCGCTCCAATGTCAATCAAGGGGATGTCTATGAACGGGGAGACCTTGAACAAGGATTCCGCCTTGCAGATGTGATCATTGAACGGACCTACCGGACTTCTTTCGTCCACCAGTCCTACCTGGAACCTCAGGTCTGTGTGGTGAATCCCGAAATCGGAGGAAGATTGAGTGTTTATGTGAGCACCCAGGGCCCTCGCAGCATACGCAAAGAAGTAGCGAGGCTGATGTCCCTTCCTCTCAGCAAAGTCAATGTTGTACCGATGGCGGTTGGTGGTGGTTTCGGAGGCAAGCACGGGTTGATTGAACCCCTTGTCGCTGCAGTTGCACTCAAAATGCGCCGTCCGGTCCGCCTGGAACTGAACCGCGGTGAGGATTTCATGGGAGGCATGCCTTCCCCTGCCTGCCAGGTGGAGTTGAAAACAGGAGCAACAAGTGAAGGAACGTTTTGTGCGCTCGAAGCACGGATCCTGATGGACAACGGAATCTTTGCTTCTCCCTGGGGAAACCTTCTGGCAACTCTACTCGGCAGTACTTACAACGTTCCTCACGCACGTGTTGAATATTCCGAAGTCAACACCAACAAACCAATGGGAGGTCCTTACCGAGCTCCTTCTGCTCCCCTATCCGCATATGTGCTCGAGTCCAATGTCGATCTGATGGTGAAGGAACTCGAACTGGATCCGCTTGAATTCCGATATCACAATGCGGCCTCTACCGGGGATGAGATGATCAATGGAACCCATTGGCAAAGCGTTAACATTCAGGCCTGCCTGGAGAGATTGAAAGAACACCCTCTATATCAAAACAACACGAATGAGGAAAACACTGGAAGTGGGTTTGCAGTAGGAGTCTGGCGTTGCAATGTTTCTCCTGCAGGAGCGAATTGCCGTATGCTCGAAGACGGCACAATGCAGCTTTATCTCGGAACTTCAGACATTTCCGGAATTCATACCGGCTTTGCCCAAGTGGTCGCGGAAACCCTGGACCTCCCTTTGGAGTCGATCGAAGTGATCCAGCAGGATACCCAGTCAGGGCCAATAGCTCCGGTAAGTGGAGGAAGCATGGTCAGCTACAGCGTCATACCAGCCATCCGCGAAGCCTCTGAAGAAGTCCGTGAACGTTTGCTGAAATTGGCCTCCGAACATTTTGAGGCCTCCACCAAAGACCTCGAACTGCATCAAGGAAGCATCCGGGTCAAGGGGGTGCCGAGTCAAATGGTGTCTTTAACAAAATTGGTCAAGAAAGCCGAATCTAGCCGAGGTGGTGAAGGCCCCGTGATGGGCAGTGGAAAATGCTCGTTGCCTGAAAACGCACCCGCTGCATCGGTCCATTGGGTTAAGGTCAAGGTCGACCCTGAAACCGGAGAAGTGACTCCCCTGCATTATCTGGCCATTCAAGATGTCGGATTCGCCTTGAATCCGATGCTGATCGAAGGCCAGATTCACGGCGGTGTTGTTCAAGGACTGGGGTGGGGAATGCGGGAAGGAATGGAATTCGATGAACAGGGAGTGCTGCTGAATCCGAGCTTTATGGATTATGCCCTGTTCCGTGCCGATGAAATCCCACCCATCGAGATAGAACTGATCGAAGCACCATCCCCTTATGGCCCATACGGCATCCGTGGAGTAGGAGAACCTCCCATCGTGCCTGGAGCAGCGGCCCTAGCCAGCGCTTTGCAGAACACTACCGGGGTAAGAATATGCGAACTGCCAATCAGTTCAGAAAGCCTTTGGCAGGCGATGACAAAGAATGGCTTCTAAAGCCTAAAGTGTCTCGTTGAAATAAAAGCTTTTTGGGGATACTGTTGTAGGAATAGGAATTGAAATCATCAAAATGGAATGAAGGAAAAAGAGGAATTGCAAGAACCGAAAGGATTAAGCACAGAGTCTCTTGAAAAAGCTTTGGGAGCGTCCCTGACCCTGCTCTTCATTCTCGCATCGGCTGATCTGCTGATGTACCATTTCGTGGGAACAGCTGCACTCACGGTCGTTGCACACTCACTCTCACTCGCGCTGTACCTAAAACATCAGCTTCGTCTGGACCTCGTCAAATTGCTTGAAATGGTGGCACTGATTATCGACGGGGTATTGATCTTTAAAGAAGGTTATGCCTTGGCTTGTCCTCTTGCCACGTTAGTTGTCATCATCTACATAGGATTAAATCGGGATCGCCATCTGCTGCGGATGAAAAAAGACCTGCAGAAGGTATTTGCCTCGAAACAGAAATAAAACGGTCTGGGGTAGGGATTTGTTTCTGCCCTCATCCTGAGACTTAGATCAGGCCATTGCTTTAGAAAGCTCTGGACTCTCATTCACCACCCAGTTCAGTCCCAGACTCTCCAGTTTCCCTTTATTGGGATAACCGGTTTCAAGATTCCAGTCATTAAGGCGATAATAATCATCGAGAGCCTTGTCCCATTCGGCCCTATCGATGTGGTATCCGTCTGAGCGTCCTCCTTCAAGCGGACGGTCGAACATTTTCTTCGGAAGCTTGTCCTCTGCACGACCGATGCCTTCCCTCGCATTGAAGAGGCGCATCATGTTCAAACGTCGTTCTCCAACCTGGAGTAATTCCTGGACATCCACATCCCAACCTGTAACCGCCCTGATCAATTCGACCAGTTGATCCGTTCCGTATAACTGCCAGGCCGGACCGTAGACGAACTGACAGACATTGACGCTATCCAATGCACTGTAAAGATGCTGCGTTACCGTAGCAAAACGCATCATCTCCTCATTCAGTGCGAACTTTGGCTGCGGGTTTTTCAAGCCGATGTATGCCATCCGTTCGGGATAGGATTTATAACTAGGATCATGTTCGCTGGACATGTGGTCGGAGCCAAATGGATTCGCTGCATAAATGACACTCAGACTGCGCTTAAGCTGAGGCATGTGGGCCGGTGCTTCCTGGCCCTTGCTCGTGATCAGAAAATCCTCCGTTCCTCGGCCTATTTTTTTTGCAGCGAGAGCGGAACCCTCGGCCAACAGGTCGCCAAATCCCACACGTTTCCCGATCATTTCAGTCAGCTTGACCATCATTTCCGCATCTCCGTAGTTCAGCTCCAAGCCTCCAGTATCTTCCTCAGTCAGTTTCCCTTCCTTCCAGGCCTCCATCGCCCATGAAATGGTTGCTCCGCATGAGATGGTGTCCATTCCATACATGTTGCAGAGGGCATTGGCCCGTATGACCGCTTCCATGTTATCGATACCACAGTAGCTCCCAAAAGAAGCCAGAGTTTCGTATTCCGGTCCCCCGTAGAGCGCGTCGGATTGGAATGGTCCTTCTTTGACCTCGGCAACTCTTTTGCAGCGGTAGGTGCAGCTGAAGCAAGTATCTCTTCCAAAACGGTCTTGGTCCTCCTTCTCATGTCCTAAGAGGTGCTTATCGTAAAGGACCACTCCATCAATTGCCTCATGACCTTCGAAAACCCCACTGTTGAAGTTGAAGGAGGGCAACCCCCCTGTGTGATGTTGGGGAGATGTTGTTTCCGCGGTTCCAAACTTTGCCAGCCCGGCACTATCGGAATCTGCCAAGTTTTTGGGACCCCATTTCTGAAGTGCCTTGAAACCTTCCGCATCGGCGATCCCCGGTTTTTGTTTTCCTCTTACAGCAATCGCCTTCAGCATTTTGGAACCCATCACAGCTCCCATTCCTGTACGCCCGTTTGCGCGGTTGCTCATGCTGATCAGTGCCGAATAGCGGACCAATTTTTCACCGGAGGGTCCAATCTGAAGAACTTCAATGCGTTTGTCATCCAAATCATCACGGATCTGCTGCTCTGCTTCTCCAGTAATTTTGCCCCAGAGATGAGAAGCATCACGTAATTCTGCCTCCCCATGATGGATCCAGAGGTAAACGGGTTTGGGAGATTGCCCCCGGATCACGATTCCATCAAATCCTGCTAATTTCAGTTCTGCAGGAAAATATCCCCCACCCTGAGCATCCCCAATGGCATTCGTCAAAGGGGACCGTGCCACTGATGTCAAACGGCTTTGACCAGATATCGCGGTGCCGGTGAGAATGCCGGTAAAAAGTGCCAAAACATTTTCCGGACCTAATGGATCCACTCCTGCAGGACAGTCTTTGAGGACATAATGCATGCCCATCGCACTCCCGCCCATGTAGGTGCGGTAAAATGCATCATCCGGTTCTTCCGTCTTCAACGTCCCTGAAGTCAAATCTACATGAAGTATTTTCCCCGTATATCCGTTTGGCATGATGGATCTCCTTAAAATAGTTTTTAGATTCTGCAGATTACATGTGGCTCAGCCACGATTTCATAAAATTTCTTTTAGGCCTGTGAACTTGTTCATCCTCCACTGACGGTGCTGAACACAAGTACCTCATCACCATCATTGAGGACATGGGTATCATCAAGATCATGTTCGCCATTTACGGCAAAATTCACTCTACGCCTAATCCCAAGCTTCTTGGTCAGTTCCTTAAACGTCAACGTATCCTCGAACTCAAGAATTGTTTTCCCTTTTTCTCCTTCAGGAAGGTGATCCGCAAGGATACCGAAAAGTTGAACATTGAGTTTGATCACAAGTATTTAAAAACGAATCAAGAATATGATTTTTATAAGGATTATTGGCGAAGCAATCCTGAAAGAAAAGTTTTTTCGGCATCATTCCAATGACCTCCTTTCCTCTTCAAAAAAGCCGATTAAAAACCTTTTCTTTCTAGATGATCTCACAAGATTTGAAAATGTAATTTTACTAATAGTCCTCCTTGAATCAGATTCATAAACTGGTTGCATTTTGATTCCTGATATTCAGTCCAATCCATTTCATCAAGAAAATAATCCTCAAAGGGGGCATTAAAAAGGGTGTGCATGTTGATGCTGATGCTGCAAAGCGGGGAACCCTATTTCGATTCCTGCACGATGATCATCTTCTTCCTCCTGATCGGCAGGACTTTGGAACAGCTTTCAAAATCAAGGGTCATGGATCTTACCGAGAGGCTTTCAGGACTGGCACCTTCGTTTGCCCGTCTGCTGAAGCCCGACGGAACGGAGCAGCAAGTCGGGTTAGAAGAAATCCAGGAAGGTGATCGACTTCGCGTTCATCCGGGTGATTCCATTCCTGCAGACGGGATTGTCATTCACGGAGAAACGGAAATCGATGAATCTGCATTGACTGGAGAGTCCCTTAGGCGGCATGTGGTACCCGGATCTAGAATTCACGGAGGAACAACCAATCCCATAAAAGTAATAGAGATGCAGGTCCTGAAAATTGGACGGGAAACCTTGCTTGGGCAAATCGTTTCACTGGTGGACCAGGCTTCTGAAACTAAAACATAGGTTTAGCAATTGGCCGACCGAGTGGCTTCCAAATTCGTCTGGATCGTTCTGGGACTTCCTGCTTTGACCTGGATTTATTGGTACTGGACCGTTCCCGGAGAGCATTCGGCTTGGCTTGCAGCAGCAGTGTTGATCATTGCCTGCCCCTGTGCTCTGGGACTGGCCACACCGACAGCTGTTTTGGTTGCCAGTGGGCTTGCCAGCCAGAGGGGACTGCTGATCAAAGGAGGAGACACATTGGAACGTATCGGACGGGTCAACGAAATCGTCTTTGATAAAACAGGAACCCTGACCAGCGGAAGCCTTAATTTACAAAAAGTCATCCATTCCCCAGAGTTGTCCGAGGAACATTGGCTACCCGCACTCTGCCGCCTCGAAAGCTTTTCAGGACACCCGCTTGGAGATGCTCTCATCAGGGAAGCCCATTCCCGAAGTTATCTCATTCCAAATCAACTTCCTGATTCCCATCATGTGCATCCTCGCATGGGGATCTCAGGCAGAATCAACGGATTGGACCTCATCGCAGGCACCAGGAAATTATTGGAAGACCAAGGAGTCCAAAACATTCCAAAAAAAGGAAATTATTCCCAGAGTCTTGCTGAAATGCGTGTTGAAACGTCTGTTGATAGAAAATGGGCAGGAACCTTAATCTTCGAAGATGTTCCTAGAAAAGAATCGCTCCATGTCATTCGAGAACTGAAGAAACTGGGAATTCGTGTGTATCTGCTCTCAGGAGATCGGCAGGAAACGGTTCAGTCTCTGGCGAAGGCCCTAGAAATTGAAGCTACCCTGGGCGCAATGCTACCTGATATGAAAATTCGGTATCTGAAGGAACTTCAGTCCGATGGAAAAATTACAATGATGATCGGGGATGGGATTAACGATGCTCCTTCACTTCACCAAGCGGATGTTGGAGTTGCAGTTCATAATGCCCGAGAAATCTCCATCGATGCTGCAGATGTTCTTTTGACTCGAGCCAATCTAGAGAGCATTCCGGAACTGATCCGCCTTTCCCGAATCGCGCGAAGAACGATTCTGCAGAACCTCTGCCTTTCTTTGGGCTACAATACCCTCACCATTCCCCTGGCAATGATCGGCTGGGTCAATCCCCTTCTTGCCGCTGCAGCGATGGCAGGCAGTTCGGTCACCGTCGTTCTTAATTCCTTGAGACAAAAAAAACAAATCCCTGCCTGACAGCAATCTGGAACTTGGTCTCTAATAAATTTCTGTTCCAGAAACAATTCAGGTCATTCCAGAATAACAAAGCTTCCGGAAGACATTCCTTTTCTTTCTGGGTCAGCAATAGGTTGGCTAGACTGGAGTTCCTTTGATGAAACAGCCGAAGGTCTAAAAAGTATTTCACAAACCTTCCCTGCGAAGCTTTGTCCTCTCTTTTCCTGGTGGTCAGCATTTGCTCTTTTACTTTGATGGAGTAGGATATGCAAAATTTTCAAATCCAGGATTCATTGTAACGATGGAGCGATCCTTTAAGAAGGAAGTCGAGCTTTTGAGGCTCGGTGAGGGAGAGGTTTTTCATGGGGAAGGCATCCTTGCCGTGACGAAGGCATTGTTGCAGTCCGGGGTCTCCTATGTTGGGGGTTATCAGGGGGCGCCGGTATCCCATTTGATGGATGTGCTTTCGGATGCACAGGGATTGTTGAATGAACTCGGTGTGCATTTTCAGGCCAACTCGAGTGAAGCAAGTGCTGCGGCCATGCTCGGGGCATCCATCAACTATCCTCTTCGCGGAGCTGTAACCTGGAAATCGACCGTGGGCACCAATGTCGCCTCAGACGCACTCTCAAACCTGGCATCCGCGGGAGTCAAAGGCGGTGCTCTGATCGTTTTGGGAGAAGATTATGGTGAAGGAGCCAGCATCATCCAGGAACGGAGTCATGCCTTTGCCATGAAATCTCAAATCTGGCTTCTCGATCCTCGTCCAAATCTGCCTCAGATCGTTAAGATGGTGGAACACGGATTCAAACTTTCGGAACAGAGTAATACGCCGGTGATGCTGGAGCTCCGCATTCGTGCCTGTCATGTTCATGGACGTTTTACCTGTAAAGACAACCTTCCCCCATTGTTTTCCAGAAATAATGTCCTCGAAAATCCTGATTTTGATTATTCCAAAATCTGTCTTCCCCCTTCAACCTACCTTCAGGAAAAACAGAAAATTGAGGAGCGGCTTCCAAAAGCCGTCGAATACGTCCGCCATCATCAATTGAATGAACAATTCGATGGAACGCAAAAGGAAATAGGAATCATCCTCCAGGGTGGTATGTACAACGCGGTGATACGCTCGTTGCAGCGCCTGGGGCTGGCGGACGGATTTGGCCGTTCGGAAATTCCGCTTTATGTCCTGAATGTGACCTATCCGCTGATCCAGGACGAATTCGCGGAATTCTGCAGGGGTAAGGATCAGGTTCTGATGGTCGAGGAAAGTCAGCCCGCTTTCATCGAGCAGGCGGCCCAGGCCTTTCTGCGCCAGGCAGGAGTCGCTACCGAAATTCACGGAAAAGATGTACTTCCCATGGCCGGAGAATACACGGCAGAAGTCGTTCTGGAAGGACTGATCCGTTTTCTTGAAAAAACCGGAATGCCCCAACGTTCCAAGACCCGAATCCTGCGACCTCTGAAACAGATCAAGGCTTTGAAGGAAAAAGCAATGGAACTCCTAGACAGTCCAGTACCACCAAGACCTCCAGGATTTTGTGTCGGCTGTCCGGAACGGCCTTTTTTCACTGCAATGAAACTGACTGAGAAAGAGACCGGACCGCTTCATGTTTCAGCGGATATCGGCTGCCACACTTTTTCCACGCTGCCACCATTCAACATAGGCAACACCGTGCTCGGCTATGGTTTAGGCCTCGCAAGTTCTGCTGGAGTCGCACCAGCGTTCGGAGGAAAAAATGTGGTCTCAATCATGGGCGATGGCGGATTCTGGCACAACGGCCTCGCTACCGGAGTCGCCAGTTCGGTCTTCAACCGCAACGACGGAGTGCTGGTGATCATGAACAATGGTTATACTTCGGCCACAGGAGCCCAACACATTCCTTCAACCGGAACCAATGCCCAGCTTCAACCCACCGGGATGGACATTGTTTCCGCCCTCAAAGGCCTGGGAGTCCAATGGATGCGAACCGTCAATACCTATGACGTCTCCAAAGGTATGAAAGTGCTCAAGGAAGCCTTAAACACTCCTGCGCGAGGACTCAAAGTGATCATTGCCGAAAGTGAATGCATGCTTGCTGTGCAAAGGCGCAAAAAGCCGATTCTGAAAAAAAAGCTTCAGGAAGGAATACGTGTCGTCAGAACCCGCTTCGGGGTCGATGCTGACACTTGTACCGGAGACCATTCCTGCATCCGCATTTCCGCCTGCCCTTCCCTCACCATCCGTCCTAGCGGAGATCCACTGAAGCCCGACCCGGTGGCATACGTAGACAACAATTGCGTGGGCTGCGGATTATGCGGTGAAGCAACCCATGCGGCGGTACTGTGTCCCTCTTTCTACCGTGCCGAAGTGGTCCAGAACCCAACCAGTTGGGATCGCTGGAAACATCGGATTCGACAAAAGGTGATCCATTTCTGTAGTCCTTCCAGCCTGTCATGAACCGATGAAAACGGAAACCACACAACCCGTCAGCATCCTGATCGCCGCATTGGGTGGAGAAGGGGGTGGTGTCCTTTCGAACTGGCTGGTAGAGTCCGCCATGACTGCGGGATTTCCTGTGCAGAGCACTTCGATTCCAGGCGTCGCCCAGAGAACCGGAGCAACCACCTACTATCTGGAAATCTATCCGGTTCCAATTGAAGAACTCGAAGGTCTGGAACCTGTTCTGACGCTCACTCCTGGCCCCGGGGAGATCGACCTGATGATTGCTTCCGAACTTCTGGAAGCAGGACGTGCAATGCAGAACGGATTCATCTCTCCGGATCGAACGGCCTTGATTGCATCCACGCATCGTTTTTATGCCGTTGCCGAAAAAACGGTTACCGGAGATGGACGTTACCAAGCCGAATCCATCATACGCGCCTCTGAAGAACTGGCACAAAAGTCTTTGTTGAGAGATTACCGTTTTTTGGCTGAACAGTCGGGAAGCATCATCAATGCGGTCCTGCTCGGAGCAATTGCCGCCAGTGAAAAACTTCCTTTTGGCCGAGAGATGCTGGAGCAGACGATTCAGAAATGCGGGATTGCCGTGGAAGAAAACCTCAAAGGATTTTCTGCAGGATTTCATGCAGTTTTGGAAAGTCCTCCTCCATCAATTCCTTCAGAGCCTGCCGCAGAACCACTTCGGGAAACGCAGTCCACTCGCAGATTAGCCACTTCTCTTTTAGAACAGGTTCGACAGGATTTTCCAGAAGAATTGCAAGAATTGACTGGAAAGGGAGTCCTGAGGACCATCGATTTTCAGGATCTCCGTTATGGAAAGCTTTACCTGAAACGTCTTGCAACCATTTTAAACATGGAGAAGAAGGACTCTTCCAAACAGGGATTTCCTTTGACGATAAAAGTTGCCTCCAATCTGGCCATGTGGATGGCCTACGAGGATGTGGTCAGGGTCGCTGACCTGAAAACACGTTCCGAACGGATATCGAAAATTCGTGATGAAGTACATGCCCGGAAGGATGATTTGGTCGAAATCGTCGATTATCTCAAACCTGGAATTGAAGAATTATGCGCCCTGTTGCCCCATTTTATTGCAAAGCCCCTGCTGAATTGGGCTTCAAGGAACAAGAGACTGGAACGATTTCACTTCGGCATGCATCTGCGGACAACCTCCATCACAGGGTTTCTGCTTGTACGATTTCTGGCAATGCTGCGCCCATGGAGAAGGCTGAGCTACCGTTTTACTTTGGAACAATCCCTGATAGAACGCTGGCTGGATCTGGTCCTGCGCGGGGCAGCCCAAAATCATGAACTTGCCCTGGAAATTATTGAATGTTCCAAACTCCTCAAGGGTTATGGCGAAACCCATCGCAGGGGGCTGGGAAATTTCCAGATTTTGCTGGACCACGTCATTGAACCCGGGCTGGGAACTTCCCGTCCGGGTGAACTGGTAAAAGCCATTTGCTCAGCCCGCGAACATGTGCTGGCCAATCCAGAACCCGTTTGGTTGAAAGAAAAAATGAATGATGCAGATGAAACACAGACGCTTCAGATACAGAGCAGTTGAGGCTGGAATTCTAAAGTCTCACTTCAAAACCCAATCCGAAGCAGGATCGGGAACCCCTGATTCAGGGCATCCGTTCGAAAAGCCTTCCCCAACCTGCCTGTGAATGGGAGATTCCTGCCAGAGAAAGGGTGTGCCAGGCCATGGCATGATTACTTGATGTAAGTGGTTTGCCGAGTTTCTGTTCCAGGAAATGAACCCTTTCAGCGATACGCAGATTGGTACAGGCAACAAAAATTCCATCCACGGAGGAGTGCTTCCCGATTTCGAGGGCCACGGCTTCGATGGATGCAGGAGCAATCCTTCCCACACGGTTGTCGTCTTCGACATTGAAGGAAGCCATCGCAGGCACCTGAATTCCCTCTTTTTCAAAATTACTCCGCATCTGCTGGTTTAGATCATCCCGGTAGGGGGTGAGCAGGGCGATGCGTGAAACTTCCATGGTCCGCAAGGCCTCGATGGCAGCCGTGAAGGGATTCGTGACACGGACCCCAGGTTTGGCCTTTTGGCAGATCTCATGGATTCTGGAGGGACCGATCACCATCGACGCAGAGGTACAGCCAAAAGCAACCACATCCAAAGGCATCCCAGGGAGAATCAGCTTGACGGAATTCTCCAACCTGCTTTCCATGGCAGAAAGAGTTTCCGTGTTGACGCTAGGTTCATTAAAGATGCGACTTTGGTAGAGAGCAACCCCTTGAAGATTCAGAATTTTCTGGAATTCATTCTCAATCACATGGTCGGTGGCAAGCACGACAAGTCCAATCGCAGCCCGTGATCTGAGCGATTCATCAAGTTGATGAGGCAGATTTTGAAGGTTGATTTCTTCTTTCACGAGCCCTTTGAGAGTCAGGGGATTTCAGTTCCGGTAAGAAAAAGATGTATCAAATCGTGAAAGTACATATTCACCACATTCGACAGGAGGATACAAAGGAGCTTCTCCCTCACTGCAGGCAATGGAGGGATCAATCAGCGTTTCAAAATTCGGATCCCATGCGATTACCATGGAGTATCTTTCACACTCTTTCCGGTTGATCACACGATGGGGTGTGGATCTGAATGTATTGTTAGTCCATCGTGTTAGCAAGTCTCCGACGTTGACCACTATGGTCCCCTCGATGGGATGGGCCGTAACCCATTCGCCTGCGTTGGTTTGCACCTCAAGTCCACCCACCTGATCCTGCCACAACAGGGTCAGGCATCCATAATCAGTGTGGGGAGCCACCCCGAATTGAGTCTGCCCCATATCCCTGGACTGAGGCGGATAATAAATGATGGAACTGCGTGCAATGGGTTCGTTGACATTCCGAATAAATTCCTCTGGATCGATCCCTATGCTCATTGCAAATGCACGCATCAGCATTTTACCGCATTCGATTCCTCCGAGGAAAAAGGGATAGACGGATTCACGGAATTCTGGATTTTCCTTGGGCCACTGGTTTCTTCCAAGGAAAGGATTATCAGAAGTCACTGAAGGATGTTCATCAGGCAGGTCCAGTCCCCAGACGAAACTTTCCTTGAGATCAATCTTTTCTGCTGATTCCATCTGTGCCTCACCCACCGAGAGAAAGCCATGGTGGTTGGAGTTGATTTTCAGGTTTCGCTTGGAAGCCGAAGGCTGGCTAAAAAATAATTTAGCTGCCTGATGAGCTTTCTGGATGACGGATTCCGAAATTCCATGGTTACGGATGTAAAAAAAACCAACTTCTTTCGCTGCATTGCGGATCTGTTGGGCTACAGCAAGAGAATCCTTCTCGTTTCCTGCCTGGAAACCACTGAAATCAATGATAGGTATTTCTTCTACTGTAATCTTTTTCGATTCTGCATAACCCATAATCTAGATTTGGAAAAATTGAATGACTAAGAATGAAACCGAATTTATTCCTGATAATACTCCATCGCATCTTTTGTGGTACTGACACCGAGTCGTTAGAGGGTTTGCTTTGAAAAGTTGAAGCAGGCACTGGCCTGGTTCACTTCCAGGATTTCTTCATCCGATGCCCCCTCACACCTGACGGCAAGTACCTCTTCTTCGATCATTACGCCAGGCCCTTTGTTCAACTTGCCTGCATCACGCATCAGAGTCAATTCCTTAGCACTAAGAATCTTTTCAGGACCGACTTCTTCCAAGGCATCTCGAAGTGAACGGCATCTGTTTGAATTGCTGTGCAGTTTTTCGCAATTGGAATGGTAGTTTTGCACGCTGTATCAACCAGTGTTGGGGAAGCTATTTTAAAAGCAATCCCTCAGAGATACCAGAGGGAAGACTGGTTTTCTAGGGATACAACACACTTTTGTAGAGGGTGTAAAGACCGTTGTATTGTATACGGTCTAAGACTGTGAACACGCATAACATTGTCTACCATCCCCATGGGAGTCATGTCTTTGGAGAAGATTTCCTTGAGAAAACCTGTGGTCCCTTCCAACGGTGCCACTCGGGTCCGAACACTTAAGAATTCAGGATTCTGCCCCTCGGGGGACGTGAGAAAACCCTTTTTACCATCGGCACAAAAACCTCAAGTGGAGCAGTATCATAGGTGCTTTGGATTGAGTTCTGGTCATAACGCTGGACCCATTCGGCCGTGAAATCAGAGCAGGGATGTGTCCGGAATTTCTCCAACTCCTCCGTGTTGAGATTAGGATGCTTTGGTGCATGGGCATCAAGAAAAAACTGGTGATGTTTCAGCAGCCAGTAATTTTTTCCTGAAACATAGTTTGCCAACAGTGTGGCTGCAAACTCTCCATGATTGTCCGGACAGGTCAAAAATCCAACATCATGCAAAAGGGTGCAGACCACCAATTCTTCATCACAACCATCGCGCATGGCCATCGTTGCAGACTGAAGGCAATGCTGGTAGTTGTTGATCTGATATCCGAAACTCCCAACATTTTCCTGGCTTCGGAGCATATTAAGGACTTGTTCCACCTGGTGATCAACGTAGAAATCTTTTTTTTGTTGGGAGAGTAACGTCCAGTCTTCCGCTGTGAAATCCTCCATGGCTGGTCTTGAATTCGAAACCTGGTTCCAACCTTCAGAGGCTATAGGCGTTGGCTGATTCAACTTCCCATATCCTGGGAGTTCATCAACAGTTTGCTCCCCGTTGCCGAGAGCAGGTTCAGGTATCCTCTTTCCCTTTGCTTCTCTCACGAAAAAGGAGACTTCTTGAAACGAATACTTGATCATTGGATCGGATTCCAACAGTTAAAGGGCTGATGCCCTACAAAAGCTTTCGAGCAAGGTATTGGTAAAAATCCCAAACATTGCCCTCATAATCGGCTGGTGCTAGCGGTGCTGTCTGTACATTTTTTGACTTAAGGCCTCTTTGCAAACTCTCTAATTGCTGCTTATCTTCAGCCATCGTACGTTCAAACAAATCAACGGCAGCCTGACAATCAGACTCAGAAATTTCTTGATCAAGAAACGCTATTCCGCGTTTGACCTTCACTTTATCCGCAGTCGTTGGCTGCAAGTAGAGATAAGTGACAATATGACCGGTCACGCTTCCGACATGCCCCGGCGGCACGGCAAACATCACCGACCTCTGGCGCTCTTCCGGATTCAAATCAGGATGATAAGCACCTCGTTGACCTACCTCATCAGGAAAAACGGCAAAATAACCGAAGTAACCTTCTCCAGCGGGATAATGCCTGCATAAGCGGGTTGGGGTAAACGGATGCAAGGTCTTCTGGTGAACCGTCGAGAGATGGTAGCCCTCCATAAAATTTTCGACCAGACATTTCCAGTTAGTCTCCCAGACGGTCTCCTGCCCATGAAGTTCGACCATCTCATCCATGTGATAGTTTTTTATCAACGTACTAAGGTCAGTTAACTGCAGTCCGAGTGGAGGTGCTGTATTGTCCAGGTTGACATAAATAAATCCCTCCCAGACTTCACAGGCAAAACGTGGAAGCCGGCATTCTTTGTGAACGAAATCCTGGCGATCCCCGATTTGCGGTGCACCTTTCAATTGACCCTCCGTATCGAACGACCACGCGTGGTAGGGACATACAAAAGTCTTTTTATTCCCGGCACCTTCTACGAGGATTGCCCCACGATGACGGCAGACATTGGAAAGGATTTTTATTTTATTTTCGTGACTACGGACTACAATCAACGGCTCCCCTACTACCTCGGTCGTAAAGTAATCTCCAGGTTGAGAAACCTGATGGCTGCGCCCCAGGCAGACCCATTGCCTTCTGAAAAGAGAATCTTTTTCAATCTCAAGAAAGGCGGAAGATGTATAAAACTCTGCCGGCATCGATCTGGCCTGATCATGCGGCACCCCCAGACAAGCTTTTAAGGACTTTGTGATGTTTTGTATCGATTCCTCCATTCTGGCACCCGAAGGGTAAAAGGCTTGCTTAGCGCCCGCTCGAGCATCTCTTGCGTTTTTGCCTGATCGATTTCGAGCACTTCTTGCGAGCTGGAACTCGTGAACCATGGTCCTGGATCAACACCAACAGAACGGACAATTGCCGCAGGTGTGGAAGCCTGACTGAAATCCCCCGGCAAACCGGGTGCATCAGGCTTTCATCATGAAAAAAAACTATTCGCCTGAAAGCCACTTGGCTTCAAGTTCCTTGAAAAAACCTCTTTCTTTTTTCAATTCAATCCAGAGGTTGACGTAGTTGATCCAGACCTGATCAGACTGAGGAAGAAGCATTGCCAGCGGGGTGGGGCTCTTACCTTCTTCTACCGGCACCTTCTGTAGCTGTGAATATTTCTTGACCAGGTTGGCCGCCTCAAGGTTGCTCGTCATCGATGCATCGGCACGACCTGCAAGTACTTCCTGATAGTCCCTGGCGGGTGCCGAAACGGTGATGATTTTGGCTTTGTTGAAGAGGACACGGGCTCTTTTTTCCTGAACCGTTCCCATGGTCACAGCCACGGTCACAGAAGGAGAATTCAAATCCTCCCAGGAGTTGAATTTGCCTGCATGACTGCGGTTCATCAGCGGAACATCGACCACCGCAAAATAGGACTTTGAATAACCTGCAACCAATGCCCGTTTGGGACTCAGAGAGGCGCTGGTGCTCATGTCGTATTTGTCCGCTAAAATACCATTGACCAGGGTCTTCCAGGTGGTAGGCACAAAATTGACCTTGACGCCCATATCAGCAGCAAGTGCCGTGGCGACATCGATATCAAAACCTTTGCGTTTCTGGGTCGCAGGATCGATCAGGGTCATGGGGTTCCAATCACCTGTGGTACCAACCCTCAATTCACCTCTTTCCAAAATCTGTTTGAGGTGGGATTGGGCAAGCAGGCCCATTGGCATCAACATCATCGCGATGCCCAAGCTCATCAGTTTCAATGGTTTGAATGAATTCATAATGTCTCCTAATTTAATCAGAAATGAGTGGCGTTTCGATTCGACAGCACCAATTTCGAATTCCATGAAGACTTGTACAAATCTTAAGGAAATGAATAATGTGCCGTCCAAAATAGGCAAAAAAACGCTTAACCCTACTGCATCACCAGACCTTAGGCAACTTCAAAAAAGTCCACATCAATGAAAAATTTCGGGATTCTGAATCGACACTGGGTATGGGTGTTTCTTACTCTTTTTATTTCAGGATGTGGAAAAGGCTACGACTGGGGCTGGTACGTCGTTTCTCCTCTCCATCCTCAGGGACAAACCAACATCCAGTTTTTGATCAGCGGTCTAGGGTACACCCTGCAAATCTCTCTGATTGCGATTCTGCTTTCCATCCTACTCGGTTTGCTGGTCGCATTGTTGACGTTGACCAAGCATTCTTACCTGAAGAAGGTGAACCGGGTCTACGTTGAGATTTTCCGATCGATTCCGATCCTGGTGATGCTGCTCTGGGTCTATTATGGACTTCCTCCAGCATTGGGGATTCGACTGGATGTTCTTTGGGCAGGGGTTCTGGCCCTGGCACTTTGTGACAGCGCCTTTGAAGCAGAGATCTTTCGTGCAGGAATCCAGTCGATTGAACGTGGGCAGCATGATGCTGCCAACTCACTGGGGCTGGGATTCATCCTGAAAATGCGTCTGATCGTTCTTCCCCAAGCGATCAAACGGATCCTTCCTGCAATCGGGAACCAGTTCGTCTACATGCTCAAAATGTCTTCACTGGTCTCGGTGATTGGAATGACAGAATTGACTCGACGTGCGGACGAATTGGTGGTCAGTCAGTATCGACCCCTGGAGATCTACACTTTTTTGGTCTTCGAATATTTCTTACTGATCATTGTCGTTTCTTCCTTCGTCCGCTGGTTGGAGAAGAAACTACAGACGGATGCCTGATTCAGAAATTCCTAGGCAGGATCCCTTTTCCCTGAGAGCCATGTTCCGGTAGCCTTACGAGCAGGTTCCAGCACGGACTTGACCGGATCGAGTCCTGCCATCATGTTCTGCCAATGTTCCAGTTCCTCACCCAGGGCCAATGGAGATCCGAGTTCGTCCCACATCATCTGGGCCAGCATCAGGGTTTGGGAATACGCACAATCCGCCAGGCTTGGTGAATCCCCCATCAGGAAAGGATTGGGCCGGATCTGATTTCTCAGGTATTTTAAGGCTTGGTTCATGTCTTCGAAGCGCTTTTCTACCAACCCGCTGTCTCTTTTATCCGGGCTCATGGCAGGAAACAAGGATCGCACAATCGGTTCCAGTTTCAGATCATGAAACCGGCAAAGCATCCTGATTGAAGCCCGATTTTCTAAAGAACCAGGAAGCAGGTTGGGTTCAGGATGAATTTCATTGAGGTATTCATTGATCACTTCCGATTCCGAGAGGATGATTCCGTCATGATCCAGTGCCGGAATCGTCCCTGATGCAACAGTTTTTTTGAATTCATCCGAACCGTATCCGCCTGGAGGAGGCAGGACTTCGCATTCGAGATCTTTGAAACGGATGGCATGCAGTACCTTGCCGGAATAATTGCTGATCGGCAGCGAATAGAGAATCATGCAGGTTCCTCATTGGGCACGGGTACAGGTTCCAGGATCTTCCCTCTGACATCCAGAGTTTCCGGAAGGACTTTGATAAGAAACTGCTTCAACGGCTGACTGAAGTCGATGGCAAAACGCAGTGAAGCAGCAATCAGGATCAACAGAATCAGTCCTCGGCTTTGTTCCACCTGTTCACGGCTGGCATTGAAGAAAGGAGCTTTACCAAAATAAACCACCGAAGTTTTCCTACTGAAAACCTGTCCTCTCAACATCAATCTGAAGAAACCTTCAGGATGAGAGGAAGAGGCAGGTTCAGGGTTTCTTTCTGACGTATGCAACTGTTCCTGATCAAAAAACGCTGTTCCGAGTTGTATCACAAAGGGTGTATTTTTTTTCAGGATCATTTCCTCTCCTTTGGGCATGGGAAACGGGGTACGCGCTGGCAGGCAACCTGCAAGAAAAAGGCTCCACTCCGTTTTTCGTTCTATCCCTCCGACCATGGCCGAAGCCTCACGGGAAAAAAAAACTTCGCTGGGCAGGTTTTTTTTCTGCTCCAGCCTGGGGTCTGGGTCCCAACGTTCCTTCGCCCGAAATTCTTCACCACGTTGATTCAACAATTCCAAAATAAACCTCCTGAATCCTGAATAGGGATTCTTTTGTTCGGAGAAGAAACTTTCAAAAAATGCTGTCTGATCCGAGGTGTATTCTTCACAACGTGTCATGAAAAAAGGCGAGGTGCATTCCTCATTGGGACGGGACAAACTTTTGGAAAGAGGCAGGAGCAGTTTCTGGTATCGAAGAAGAAGTTTTCGGAAAGCACGATCGGTGTCCGGGATTTCAGAATGCTTTCCTTCTTTGGAAGA
>Ga0066827_10000019_pt1 | contig 62863 bp, 53 predicted proteins | sample ETNtaG_34_FD_65609 | JGI IMG/M metagenome (GOLD analysis project Ga0066827, IMG submission 65609) | Marine microbial and viral communities from oxygen minimum zone, Eastern Pacific Ocean - ETNP201306SV51 | ecosystem: Environmental > Aquatic > Marine > Oceanic | place: Pacific Ocean: Eastern... | reverse complement strand
GATAAACCAACATCCACATAGTTTTGACCACCATTTTTGACAACAATTCCTTCCCTGAATCCTCCAACCTTAATCTCAGTTATTTTTTCAACTAGTTTATGATGTGGTGTTCTAAGCGGTGGTAATAATCCGGCATATTGTAATTCCTTTTTCATTCCGTATAATTGTTTTCTTAAATATTGTGGAGTATCTAAATACTCCAATATTATTCTAATCAATTCAAATTCTCCTGATGTAATTGTATTATCTCGATAGAAAAATATCTTGTTAACTCTGAAAATAGCACAACTTCTTGCTATAACCCCAAGTTTAATCGTTTTGTCTCGAAGATTCTTACTGTCTGATAAAACTGTGTCTGGAATAGCTACCCATAGTTTCTGATCACTCATGTTATCAACTATCCATATCACCTAATGAATAACATTTTTTCTATCCACAAGGGTTAATAGCTTGCGCAATAGAACTTAAGTAAATGGTTTCAGATAAAGATCTCGACTTCTTAACTGCTAAGAGGATGCTAGATCTCAAGCGTAGGATAGCTGCATCAGGAAAACCTGAAGTGAAACCGCAAAGTGACCGAGATATTGTTTCTTCAAGGATGATTGATAGAGGACTAGAGGTTTTGGAGCTAGCTGAAATGCATTACCCTGAGCAAGTATCAATTATTGTGAAAAATCTTGCAGGCATAATAAAAAAAGGAGGCATCAAAGGATTCATATCTGGTGGAGAACTTCTATGGCTTTTCAGACAAATGGGACTAAGAATTCATGTTGAAACTTCAATACAAGTAAAGAAAGACGGTAAGCTCGTTCCTTTAAAAGAAAAGCTAAAGTCTGAAGATTGATGTACCAATATACGAACCTTTTTCTAGATAGGTGAGGCAAATTTCAAACTAGAATATGGGTGAAGATTTGACGAGTGTCAACATACATTTACTCAAGAAACCCGAATTAAAAGATCCAGTTCTGGTATGCGGTTTGCCAGGGAGTGGTTTTGTTGGGAAGTTAGCTGTTGAGCATCTTATCAAAGAATTAGGTGCAAAGATTTTTGGAGTCGTTTATTCATATAACTTTCCTCCGCAGGTTATTATTAAACCGAATGGTACTGTGGATATCTTAAAGAATGAATTATACTATTTGAAATCAAAAGTTTCTAATGATTTAATTCTTTACACTGGTGATTCACAGCCTATAACTCCTGAGGCAGATTACCAAGTAGCTGATAAGATATTAGAATTAGCTAGTGAACTTGATACTGAAAAAATATTTACCCTTGCAGCGTATATTACAGGAGGCTTTGTAAAAGAACCAAAAGTATATGGTACCGCCACTGATATCTCAGCGACAAACGATCTTTCTAACTATGGTGTAATTTTGATGAAAGAGGGGGCAATCACAGGAATGAATGGATTATTAGTTGGTTTAGCTAAAGTCAGAGGTATGTTAGGTCTATCGTTGTTAGGTGAGACCTCAGGATATATAGTTGATGCCAATGCATCCAAAGCTGTTTTAACCATTTTCAGTAAGATTATGAATATTGAAGTCGATATGACACGTCTCATTGAGCATGCAAAGAATACCGAAAAGATTGTCAAGAAACTTGGTCAATTAAGAAATAATCAAGATAGTCATTCTGAAGTCAGAAAACAGAATAATAAGAATCTCGGATACATCAGCTGAATAGCTAATTATCCTTTAACTACACCTAATGGTTTTAATCTTATTACTTTAGTAGCAATTCCTACTTTATCTGATACATCTGCAACAGCATCTACATCCTTATAGGCCCCTGGTGCCTCTTCCACTATCCCCTTCCAACTCGCAGATTGGACTAGTATTCCTTTTCTTCCAAGATCCCTTTTAACATCTTCAGCTCTATAAGTTCTGATAGCTGCAGACCGAGACATCATCCTGCCTGCTCCATGAGCTGTTGATCCAAAGCTATTCTCCATTGATTTATGTGTGCCCAGGAGAACCCAGCTAGCCGTTCCCATAGATCCCGGTATCAGAACTGGTTGACCAATATCTCTATATGAATTTGGAATATCTTTACTTTCACTTGGAAAAGCTCTTGTTGCACCTTTTCTATGAACAACAACCTTACGTTTTTCACCATCAATATTATGTTCTTCAAACTTGGCAATATTATGGGCTACATCGTAAATTAAATTTAATCCAATTTCGTTTTCAGACATTTTGAAGATATTCTGCATAACCTTCCTAGTCCAATGTGTTATCATCTGCCTATTCGACCATGCATAGTTTAAAGCTGCACCCATTGCTCCAAAATAGTTCAAAGCTTCCTTGGAATTATTAGGTGCACAGGCAAGCTCCCTATCCGGTAGATGTATGTTATATTTGTGTGAAGCTGATTCTATTACCTTCAGATAATCACTACAGACTTGGTAACCCAAACCTCTTGAACCAGTATGTATCAGTATCACTATCTGCCCTTCTTCTCTTATACCAAAGCGTTCAGCAGCTCTATTGTCAAATACTTTATCGACTTTCTGAATTTCCAAAAAGTGATTTCCAGACCCTAAGCTCCCAAGTTGAGGTATTCCCCTTGATTTCGCTATAGGAGAAACTTTGTCAGGATCTGCACCATTCATTTTGCCGTTCTCTTCACAAAATTCTGCATCCTTCTCTGTTCCATATCCTGCTTCGATAGCCCAATTTACACCCTCTCTAAGTACATCATCTAAATGGCGTGGTGTTAACTTTAATCGCCCTTTACTACCTAATCCTGATGGAACTGCTTGAAATAGATCAGATAGTATCTGTTTTAATTTTGGCCTAACTTCATTTTCTGTGAGATTTGTTTGTAGTAGACGGACCCCACAATTGATATCATAACCTACTCCACCAGGAGAGATTACTCCCGTATCTGCATCTGTTGCAGCAACTCCTCCAATAGGAAAACCATATCCCTCATGTCCATCTGGTAGTACAATAGCATGTTTGATGATTCCAGGGAGGTGAGCTACGTTTACTGCTTGATCTATAGTCCTATCGGTTAACATTTTTTTAAGCAAATTCTCATTAGCATATATTGTAACTGGAACATTCATTCCTGGTTTTGTATCCGACTCAATTCTGTACTCTACTTCACTTATTTTTGTTATCGGATATTTTGAAGTTGGTTGAGTCAAGAAGATCCTCTTTAGATTTTTTCCTTCAAATTAACTCGATTCTTAGGGGGATATAAATGATTATTATCCTTACAGAATCTAAAGCCGCATTTTTTCGATGTATTTTTGAATTTTAGAGCTATATTGCATTGCTTTTTTTGGTTTGAAAACAATGTTTTCAGGTAATCCAGCCCTTAATGCTGCTTCTCTAAGAACAATCTTTCTACTGTTTTTTTCAATATTCATTTTAAGACTGGGGTGTAATGTTATTGCATAATTAACAAGGTCAAATGAGGTATATGGTAATAATAATTCTGTGAAGAATGAAGCAGCTGCTTCATCCCTTTGAAAATTAGCTTTATACGCTGTTTTTATGTCGTGCATCATCATGGATTGTGATTCTTCATACCCTTTCTGCTCATATGCTCTTAAATACTTCATATACCCTCCAAAAAGTTCATCTGCAAGCTGACCCAAAATAACTGCATTACATCCTTCTTTCCGGGCAGCTAATGCTACTTCATTAACAACTACTCCAATAGATAAATCCATCGGACTTCTTCTCTCAATATGTGTGAAAATACTTGTTACTACCTGCTTTATCCTCTCTTTACTTAAGCATAATTCAATCAAATCCAAACCAAGACTTGCTGCTGAAGCTTTAGACTCACGCTCATCGATAGAACCAGGTGTAAATACAGATATCAATCTAATATTACTTACCTTGCTTGCTAAATGCGCCAACAAAGAGCTGTCTAATCCACCTGAAAATCCTACCGCAATATTCCTACCCTTAATTCTTGTTTTAATGGATTTATTAAGAAGCCGAAGCACATTCTCAGCACCCTCATTAGTGTCTGAATTCCAATCTCTTCCTTCTTCAATACTCTTTATCATAAATTTATCTAAACCCGATAAATCTGCAGAGTAAACGAAACCTGGAGAAACAGCTTCCGTATCCATCCCCACGGATCTAAGAGCATAGGAATCAGTAGCAACCCCTAAAAATCCTTCTCGCCTTCCTATGAAAAGAGGCTTTACACCAAGAGGATCACGTCCAAAAACAATTTTATCTTTATCTAGACAAGAAAAAGTGTATTCTCCATCGACATCTCTTAGATATTCTGCAAGCTTAGCTGGCTCCTGACCTATCTGTTTTATTCTCGATGTGATATGAGTTCCCTTACTTCCGTAAATAGTTCCATGAATCAGGGTATCTTCTTCATCATAATCAGTTGCCAGACAGTACCCTGATATCGATTTAGTTGATAACGATTGTTGATGTAATTCTTGGGAGTTTTTTGCTATGATTGATTTTTTTCCTTCAATAAGGTAGCCCGCCCAAGCACGGTGACTCATCTCTTGAAGAGCATTTATGAGATATGTGTAGGTATTCTTTCTTCCTAAGAAAGTTGCAAAGCCATTAATCAACACCATTTATACTTCAATCACTTATTTGAGATTTAATTTTTCGAGCAACACCTGGCCCTATTTTTTCTACAGATGCAATCTGATTATAAGAAGCCACCCTCAACTTAGCTAGGTTTCTCAACCCAGCGTTGAAGAGTGATCGCGCTCTTACTCGACCTATTCCTTCAAGAGTTGTTAAAGATAATAATTCAGATTTTACACCATATTTTATTCGTCTTCGAAGCAAATCTATTTCTGTTAGATAATTTGTTCTATCAATAATCTTGCAAACTTCAGCAAAAGCATATAAAAGCCAATCAGCATTTTCAACTGCTCTATGGAGATCTCCTGGCTCAAAGCCAAACTGCTTCAATATCCTCTCTTCAGATGCTTCATCTATCCAATAAGACAATGCCATTAGTGCCCGAAACTGTTGTAAGAATTCATCATGAGATTTAAAGTCCGATTCCTCAGGAATAGGAATGAGAAATTCTGATTTATGATCTTCAATGAAAAGATTGGCATTCTCCAAATCTGCTTTCCTCATAAAAAGTTTGGGAGTGAAATCAGGAACCGTCACAATTAGGTGCAGTATTCCTGTTATTTGAGAAGAACTTCTTTCAGAATACCTAATGGCCTGTCTGAACTTTATTCCAGTTGCTGGGTCAATATATAACATTGATATTCTCTTTCCGAATTCAGTAGCTAAGAAACGTTTACCTCTCATTTTAATGAGATTTTCTGATATCAAGAAATCTATGGCGTCATTCATCTTTCTTTTTACTGTATCACTACTATTTTGATTGGCGAAAAGTGTCTTAAAAAATAGCGTATCCATCTCAGAATCTGTCATTCCAGGAAGTGTAGATATTGCAGCTAAGATATGTGTACGAAGTACCCCCTTTCTTGCCAATTGAGAGTATATTGGTTCTGGTTCCCCTTTGACGTATCGTGTATAAATATCATCAGCTTCTTCCTCAGTCAGTGATGGTAAAACGGTTTCACCTACAGTATCAAACTTGGGTCTACCTGCCCTGCCACACATTTGCTTATAATCTAGAACAGAAATATGTGTCTGGCCTCCAAGATCCGAATTGTATCTAAAGAGACTGCTTAAGACCACTCTTCTTGCAGGAAGATTAACACCTGCAGCTAAAGTAGGTGTGGACGTTAAAATTTTTAATGTACCACTTTTGAACCCTTCCTCAATCAGTTGTCTATGCTTTGGATTTAACCCTGCATGATGAAAAGCGGCACCATGTTCAACTGCACGAGATAGTTTTTTGCTCAACTCGGTCTCCTCGCCTGTTGATAATATTTTTCTTGCCATATTACTTGCTTTTTTCATATCAGCTTTTGTTAGATACTTAGGAACTACTTCAGCTGATTTAAGGGCTAAACTAACAGATCTTCTTCTTGTCTCAGTGAATATGAGTGATTGTCCGCCGTCCTTCACTGTATCTGCAGCTATATCGATTGGAATTCCTCTATTGGTGGAAATTATCTTTTTAATTGTATCGTCTGAATAAAATATTTCTCCATACAGATAAACACCTTCAATTAGTTTCACGGGGCGCCATTGTGTATCCACCAGTACAGCTCTAAGCCAATCAGCTAGCTCCTTTGCATTTCTTATTGTAGCACTTAAAGCAAGTATTTGGGCTTCAGGGGCTAAACTGAGAATCTTGGTGAGAATAGTCTCAATAGTTGGGCCTCTATAGGGATCTCCAACAAGGTGGACTTCATCTGCAATGAAAAGCTTTACATCATCAATCCAAGGAATACCATGACGTAATAAAGAGTCAAATTTTTCATTAGTTAAAATAATTATATCTCCTTTTTTCAGAAATTTATTTGATGAATCATAATCACCAGATGATAATACAACTCGAATATTGGTTCCATTCAACTTTTTAATAGATTCAAATACCTTGAATTCTTCATATTTTTCTTTAGCTAAAGCTCTAAGTGGACTAAGATAAACAATTTTTCCTTCTTTTTCAAGAATAGTTTTTCCTGCAGTAAGAATAGCGATTAAGGTTTTTCCACTTGCTGTAGGGGTAGTTAATAACATATTTTCTCCATTTAGTACATTGGCTTTCACTGCTTCTTCTTGCGTAGGATAGAGATCACTGTATCCTTGCTTGAGAAGCATTTCAGATAAATTTCTAGGTATCGGAAGAGTTGATATCTTCACTTCTTATTATATCACCTGCATTAACTTATAATGAGTATTCTACTAATCTTTAGTTAGATTTTTCTATATGAACCAGGCTTAACTTCATATATTGTACCACTTTGATTCATCATTTTAAGCATCTTCTTTGCTTCATCGTTATTCATCTTTCCCGTGGCTGTCAATTCTTCTATGAACCTATTTTCATCAACAGGCTTCTTATCAGGACCTTCCAAATTCTTAAAGATATCCAAAGCAAGTTCTAGGAGATTTCGTTCACTAAGAGGTTTTCCATGCAGAACACCTAGATCCACTTGACCTGTCTTTACATCAACTCCAACAGTTTCGTACATTCGCCTAATCAGAGAAACTGCCCTAATGGCATCATCTTCAGTTACTTTCTCATGAAGCATTATTCTAGCTCTTGCTGTAGCTATACGAATAAGACCCTCTAGTTGTCTTGGAGTTACTGTGATCATATTTTCATCACTCATTCCTCTCATTTTTAGATAGTACTCCATGATCTTATCTTCTGCTTCCGGAGTAAGTTTTGGTTTTAAATTCCGTGTATATGCAAGATACTTGCGGATAATTTCATATTCAATTGGTGGGGATTTTGCATATTCTCCTGTTCTGTGAATTTCTAAAACATGTCTAGCTAATTCTTCATCACGGGTCCTATCTGCTTTATCTTTGAGAATAAAAATCAGATCAAATCGTGTAAGAAGTGGGGTTGGTAAATTTACATTTTCAGTAATATTTCTGTAGTCATCATATTTTCCAAGAGCTGGGTTGGCTGCAGCAAGTATTGAAGTTCTAGCATTCAAAGTAGCTACAATACCTCCCTTTGCGACACTAACAGTCTGTTGTTCCATACATTCATGAAGAGCCGATCTATCTTCAGTTCGCATTTTGTCAAACTCATCAATACTCGCAATTCCTAAATCAGCTAGAACAACCGCTCCTGCCTCAAGCATCATCATGCCATTTTTCTCGCGAACTACAGCTGCCGTTAACCCTGCAGCAGTTGATCCTCTTCCTGAAGTGTATAACCCTCTTGGAGCCAGATGTGAAGCAAATTTTAATAGTTCAGATTTTGCTGTTCCAGGATCTCCTACTAATAGGACATTTATATCTCCACGAATAGTTGTTCCATCATGTAACTGTTGCCTTGGCGCACCTGTCATCATAAGCAATATAGCTTCTTTATGTGTTTCATGACCATGAATTGCCGGTGCAATAGATTCAATTAAGCGGTCGTAAACATTCGTTCCATTAGAAATAGTCTTAATTAATTCTTCATCTTCTTTTGAGAGATGTATTGTTTCGGGTTCTTTGCCCATTACTTCAAGATAATTTCCCTCAATAATGGATTTAAAAACTCTTAGTTTTCCTCGCCCTTGGGAATACTCCGGTTCAGCTCTAACTATCCCAGTAAGTGTTAATCTATCTCCAGGACGAGTAATATTTACAAGATCTCTAACTAATGACACATCATAGGATTGTGGAAGTTGACCTGCTGGAAGTTCTTCAGGCAGTTCTTGCATTCTTATTACTTGATAATCTATGAAAACTGATTCCTTTTCTATCAACTCAAAATCTCTACCTGATTCACATTTTTCACAACTTCTTGGACGTCGAAGAATCATTTTATCTTGCTCAATTCGGTTTGTGTCACCACAGCTGATACATTTGTATGCTGCTTCAACTGCCAGTGGCATAATATCTGATGATCTAACTACTACTCCTGTTATTTCTATCAGCTTATCCAGATGCGCTGTTCCCACTTTTCGTATAGGTACCTTATCTTCTATATTTCTTATTCTAACGGTTAGATCTTTTCTTATTTTCTCGGCATAGGATGGATTTTCAGTTCTAAGAGTTTCGTAGGTTGCTTTTTTGAAGCTTTCAAGCCCTGTATCCGGATCAGTTATGAGCATATTGGCCTTATCAATATCATGCATCAACAAATCATTAAAGTCCACAATAAGTGATATACTTCCAGATGCTATTATTTGGGAAATTCGAGTTCTGTAAATATGTTTTCCAGACTTGTTCTTAAAGCTCTTAAGAAATTTCTCTAATACCTCGCCTAGCCTAGATGGAGTGAGATTATTCATCTATATCTACCTCTAATATTTTTTTTCTCCATTTTTGCACTGTATTCCTTACCTCGTTGAAAAGAGTTTGTTCTTCCGAGGTTATTTTTCGCATTATTTCCTGATTGTCCTCTCCTACAGTTAGTGGAAGTAATTTTGCAGTTCTGATCTTAAGAAGATCCATTGCTTTAATATATGATTCACCATAATCATTTTTTGAGCTCTTCTTGGTTTCAGTATCATCCTTTAAGCGTCTAAGATACCGTTTTAATTTTAGATAGAAATCATCAGTTAATGTAGAAATCTGGTTAGAACTCTGAATTCGTTCTCTGCTTAAAGCCTTAAGCATTTCTACTTCAAAGCTTTCTTCTTGAACTTCTACGAATCCAAGTTTCGCAATTTCTTCAGCAGCCCATCTTGGAAGCTCTATAAGATCTCCTTCCTTAGATTCCTCAAGTTCGAAAGAATTCATTGTTATCTTGGGTAGATTATGTTTCACAATTAACTTTACAGGGCGAAGTAAATATTCCATTTCTCGATCCTGAATAAATGTGGATATGTTAGTCCTTCGTTGCTGTACCATAATCTTTTCCTACAAGTTTTTGTTGTTGTTTCTTTTTTAATGTTGTTAAATCATTTGATTATGTACTCTTTATCAAACTTGTTTTACACTGTAAATAAATAATTGGGATTTGAAGATATTCACCTTCTTTTACCTATTATTTCCAACATTTTTTCTAATGGCTTTAAATATAATAAGGAATGTGGATAACCCTGAATAAGGTGCAGGTTATGTCAAAAGGAAATATACACGAATCTATAATGTGGACTGAGAAATACAGACCTTTAAAAATCGAAGATATCGTGAATCAGAAAGTATCTGTTGAGCGCCTTAAGTCTTTACTTAAATCGCCAGGAAATATGCCACACCTACTTTTTGCAGGACCGCCTGGAACTGGTAAAACAACAACCGCTCTAAGTATTGCAAAATACATTATGAAAGATCACTGGCAAAATTTCACACTAGAATTAAACGCTTCAGATGAGCGAGGTATTAACACTATTCGAGATAGAGTAAAAACCTTTGCTAGGTATACAGATAGACGCCAAGATATTCCTTTCAGAATAATTATATTGGATGAGGCCGATGAGATGACAAACGACGCTCAGACTGCTTTAAGAAGAATTATGGAGACGTACTCAAAAGGTACTCGATTTATATTGATTGGGAATTATTCTTCTAGGATAATAGAACCCATCCAAAGCAGATGCGCAATCTTTAGATTCACAAGACTTGGTGAAGAAGATGTTGTTAACTATCTAATAGAAATATCCAAGAAAGAAGGTGTTAAATTCGAAAAAGATGCATTATCTTCAATATATAAAGTAACAACAGGAGATCTTAGACATGCGATTAATATTCTAGAATCAGCAGCTGCTTTAGGAATTGTCAACGAAAATAATGTTCAGAAGACTGCAGGAATATCAGGTAAAGGAAAAGTGAAAGATGTTATTACCTTGGCATTGGAAGGGAAGTTTAATGATGCCTGGACATTATTAATTGAGCTTATTCGTGTATATGGCATGACTGAAAAAGACTTTCTAAAATATACAAATGAATATCTTTCTAGACAAGGATTATTAAATCAAGGAAATATTGCAGAAGTTATAGCAAAGTATGACTATAGAATAATTATAGGTGCCAATCCCGAAATACAACTATCTGCTTTACTTGCTGAATTGGGAAAAATAGACCAAGAATCAGCTCAGAATAACAGGTAGGTATGCTCATCCATGGATCTGACACTGCCCCGTGGACTACGTGACTTGGGACCTGATGATTACGAGGAACTCGAGAGAGTAAGGTCTACCTTTATTGATGTTGCTGAAATATTTGACTTTAGATTAATGGAGCCTTCTCCAATAGAAAAACTTCATACTTTAGAAGCTAAAAGTGGACTAGGTGTTAGAGACGAGGTATATCATTTCAAGGATAAGGGTGGTAGAGATGTGGGATTACGATTTGATCTTACAATTGGGCTAACAAGATATGTTTCCTCAGACCGAGGACTTCCGCTTCCAGTTAAATTGGGTTCTTTCTCAAGTATGTGGCGATATGATGAACCACAGTACGGTAGGTATAGATGGTTCTATCAATGGAATGTTGAGATATTTGATGCTAAGAATATCGATTCTGACGCTGAGATTATAGATTTCACTTCAACTCTATGCAATAAACTGGGATTAAGAAGGTTATCACTAGAGATAGGCGATCGAACCATTATCGATGAATTCATGTCTTCCAAACTCAATATTCAGAGAAATGATGATATTTCTAACTTGTTGAGAGCAGTTGACAAACTTGAAAGAAAAACAAAAGAGGAAATTCTTGAGGAATATAGCTCTAAAAAAGTGACAAAGGATGCGTTAATAAAAATGATGGAATTTGGTGGTTTGAAGGGTGAACCTGAATTTGTTCTCAGATCTCTAAAAGAAGACGGTTTATCTAATACTGCGAACTTAGAATATTTGATAGATGCTCTGAAGACACGTGGAGTAGATGGGGTGACTTTGAACATGGGGATTGTGCGTGGTTTGGATTACTATACTGGAATTGTGTTCGAAGTATTTGCTGAGGAACGAAATCTTGGCGCATTAGCAGGTGGTGGACGGTATGATATTCTACCAGAAATATTTGGTAGAAAAGATATTGGTGCAACTGGAGTTGCGGGTGGAGTCGATAGAATGTTATTAGCTCTATCTAATTCTAAAGTGGATAGAACTAACAAAAATAAAGTATTTGTAGGATATGTTGGTAAAGAGATGGTAAGTGTGGCTACTGAAATAGCTTCATTATTAAGGAAAAACGAGATACCTACAATTCTAGAAATTTCAGGAAAGAATCTCCGTAAACAATTTGAATATGCTTCAAAGACTGCATCTTTCTTTGTGATTATTGGGCCTATTGATTACAAAGAAGGAAAAGTGACGATAAGAAATTTAAGTAGTGGAGTAGAGATGAAAATCCCTAAGAAAGATATTGTTGAAAGAATAAGAAGTGGTTTTTAAGAGCATTTTTTCTAAATTCAAATAACTTTAGATTATTAACACTGTTTGACTTTTATATTCTATGAATTTGACAATGCCATATTTTCATTGAAGATGATAATCATTCATTATAGACTTGGGCTCAGCCATAGAATCAGATATCCCAATTCGGGATGGTACTTCTTTTAGACACGGATCTATAAGATATTGGAATCACTTTGTTGATCTCATAACAATTGTTTGGCTTTCGGCATTCATGGTTAGTTTATTGGGATCTGATTTAGGATTCATAATAGTTGATTCTAATGTATTATTTCTAGCTGATACAATAACCCTGTTCGCATTACCAATATTCATTATAGATCTTGTGATTAAATTCTATTATTTTGGTCACTCAAAATCTTTCTTCAAGAAGCATTGGGTTTCCATTATTTTGGTTATCCCGTATTTTCGAATTTTTAAAATATTGAGGTTAGTCAAAGTAGTAGGACTTGTCAAATTCAGTCGTATTCCGCAAGCTATGAAGTCTGTTTTGAATTTAGTGAAGATGGTCTATAGGGTTTTGAATCTTAAATGGCGATAAATACTTCTCATTACAGTCAACAAATGATTAAAATCATGTAATTTATTTCTAATCATAAATTTGATCGTCGCTAAAAAATATGTTTTAACATCGATTTATTGAATATTCATATTAAATTTTTACTTTGATACTAGTAACACTTTTTTGGTAAAATGGTGCGGTCGCCGGGATTTGAACCCGGGTTACTAACTTGGCAAGCTAGTGTCTTAACCAGACTGGACGACGACCGCTCAGGTTGCCCTAAATGACTCTTTGAGTTAAATGTTTGTCAAATTATTCAGATGCGGTCGCCGGGATTTGAACCCGAGTTACCAGCTTGGGAAGCTGATGTCCTAGACCAGACTGGACGACGACCGCATAACTTTTTTTAATAATGTGATGGTTAAAAAGCCACTGTCATGGATTTTAGATTAGTGTTTCAACTACCACGAAAAATATTGCTCCAAGTATTGTTGCAATTACTACCTTGTAGTTAAACCGTCTATGCGCTTCACCTAGAAGATCTGCAGCTCCTATATATATGAAATCTCCAGCTATAAATGCAATAATTACAACATAGAGGTCTGAAGGGATAAAGGCTGAGATTAATGCTCCAATAGGATAAGCTGCACCTGCAAAGGATAATATAGTTAATATTCGTCTTCTACTATATCCTACTTTTTGCATCAAAACAGTAGATGCCATCCCTTGAGGAATTTCATGAACAACAACAGCAATTGTGACAATCAATCCAAATGAGGGATCTGTTAAGTAAGCTATGGCAATTCCTACTCCATCAATTAAATTATCTGATGCCATACCTACAACTGATGACCAACCCATAGTGTGGGATTCACACTCTTCTTCACTGCATGTATGTAACATTATGATTTTCTCCACTAGGTAGAATGAGAAAAACCCTAGGACCACAAAAATAGCATTATTCTGTATATCACTTGCAGGAAGAAGCTCCAGAAATGCAGCTGAAACAACTATGCCTGAAGCTACTGCTATAGCATATCTTTTACTTATTTCCCTAAATCTCGGATGTAAGGCAAGTGCTCCACTTAAGATATCTGCAGCGGCAGCTACAAGTGCGAATAGAAGATATATCAAATCTACATAACCTACAAATTAGCTAGTTTAAGTATAATTGTATGTAATAGAAAATATTCATTTTTATTAAATTTTAATCATAATATCTTTTATATAGTTGGCAATTAGGCTTATTAGTATTAAAGTGAGTTATTTTTTTGGCAGATTGGTATAGCTGGGTTGGAAAAGTTTTAGATGTAGACCTCACATCCGAAAAAATCACTAAAATTCCTTCCGATAGATATTTTCCTAACTTTCTTGGAGGACGAGGATTAGAAGCAAAAGTGATTTGGGATGATGTACCAGAAGGAACAAAAGCTCTTGATCCTGAAAACAGACTAATATTTGCTCCTAGTTCATTAACCGGTACAAATTCTCCCATGAACGGTAGATGGAATATTGGTGCACTTGCTCCTTCTCATCCTGATGAATATCCTTCATCATCTGCTATTGGTGGACATTGGGGTGCAGAGCTTAAGTTTGCTGGATATGATGGCGTTATCGTTCATGGAAAAGCAAGCCGACCTGTTTATCTTCTGATACGTGATGAAGAAGTAGAGATAAGAAGTGCAAGTAACTATTGGGGCTTAGATGCCATAGAAGGACAGAAGAAATTGGCAGCAGATATTGCAGCAGAAAGATCTTTTCCAGATATGGCTGAAAAACCCGAAGCAGGGAGATATAATCCCATAAATATTAGGACAGTAATGATAGGTCCTGCAGGAGAAAACAGTAGTAGAATCGCCTGTATAATGCATGACTCTGGTGACTCTGCAGGTCAAGGAGGATTCGGAGGTGTAATGGGTTCTAAAAATCTGAAAGCAATTTCGGTAAGAGGATCAGGTGCAGTAAAAGCAAAAGATCCACAAAGAATGATGGAAGTCATATACAAAATACGAAGAATGATTCGTCATGAAGCACGCGTTGTTATTCCTCCATTTGGTGGTCCAGGAGGATTATACGGCGGTGACCCATCGATTTTAACTGGATATGTTAAACGAGCTGATGGTTGTTTTGGTTGTCAAGTTGGGTGTCGAGGATTTTTTGACGTTCCCGGTAGCCCACCAGGTCAAGCACAATGTGTTCAACTTCAGATGTACAATAATTGGGAAGGTGTAGGACCCGTTGCACCTCCGCATCCTGACTTTTCTAATAGACAACAAGATGAAACTACTTGGTATGGGATAAGATTAGCGGATGAATTAGGTATTAATGCCTATGAGTTGACAGGGATTCTTTCTTGGCTCTGGGCTTGCTGGAAGGAGAAAATCTTTGGATCAACTCAGGCAGAATTTGAGGAAAATACTGGGATTCCCAATATTGAAGATATGGGGAGTAAAGAGTTTGCTGATAACCTCTTTGGGATGATAGCTAACCGAGAAGGTGAATTTGGGAATCTATTGGCTGATGGATTATACAGAGCAGCTAAACAACTCAAAGAGAAATTTGGCAATAGAGTTTGGGAGCTATACGAAGAAAGGTATGTAGCCTCTGGATCACGACAACACTGGTTCTATATAGGAACAGCCAGAGGACCAGCTGACCCGACAGGCTATGCGAATCCTATTGGGCAGTTGATGTGGGCGATTGGTTCTAGAGACCCATATTCAAATTGTAGTTTCACTCGTGAACCTTACGCTAAACCAGATATTGCAAAATCTATTTACGGAAACGAGGAGTCTGCTAACCCATTCACATATGATGGTAAAGCACAAGCAGCATCAATTGCTTATACTCGTGGATGTATGAACGACTCGATAGGTTTCTGTGATTGGTTTTTCCCAATTCTAACTGTTGAGCCATTCTTTAAAGAAGAGGGAGAGGAAGAAGAAGGACGACATCTTGGAGATCTTACTGTTGAGGCTCAAGTATTCTCAGCTGCAACTGGTATAGAGAAAACAATTGATCAACTTATGGAAGATTCATATCGGGTAGTTAATCTTGAAAGGGCGATTATGGTCAGGATGGGTAGACGACGTGAAAATGATACGTTCAGTAATTTCTTCTTTAATAACCCTGATAGACGTGGAAACCCAATAGACAGAGTAGCTTGGGAGAAAGTAAAAGATGATTTCTATTCATATATGGGTTGGGATCCAAAGACTGGTATACCTACCCGGGCTCGACTAGAATCTTTAGATCTCAAAGATGTAGCGGATACTTTGGGTGTCTAGTCTCCAAATCTCCTTAATTATTGTCACATCTTTCCTAACAGTTCCATTCATAAGTAACTATCAGCATAAGATGCAATACTTATTCTTTCGTTAGAACTTAATAAGCTAGGGATTCTTATTTGTAGATAGTGTTAAACAAGAAATTAGAAAAAACAGAGTTACACGATGTTCATCAAGAATATGCTGAGATTAATGTTTTAGGTGGCGTGGGTAATTTAATTCATATTCACAAAGGAAAAGGTTGGATGCTTCCTATAAAATATGCAATTCTTGTTCCAACCCAAAATCAACGTGGTGTTCATATGAGTAGGTTAGTAGCTGCTATTCAGAATAATAGTGAAAGCGAACGAATAGAATATTCAATGAGAGATATTTGCAAAGAAGTAAATGGAACACAACCGGGTTGTAGAATTATTTGTGAAATCGAGTACTCCTATAAAGACCAATTCATCCCTATAACTATTGAGATGAGAGAGAAGGGAAACATTAGTTATACCTTTAGACGTACTGGAATTACTGCTTGCCCATGCAGTAAAGTTATGGTTGGGATAGGGCACATGCAACGTGCTGAATTAACCTTAACAATGGTAAGTAGTGATCTCCAAGACTTTGATAATGTCGCAGAGAAAATGGGTGCATGTTTTTCCAGTGTTCCAAAAGAGCATCTTAAGCGTGAAGATGAAGGAGAAAAGATTCAAGAGGCTCAATCTAATGCTAAATTTGCTGAGGATGTTGTTCGAGAATGTTTATCGAAGTTTTCAGCGGCTACCTTGATAAAGGTTAGATCTTTTGAGTCTATACACATTCATGATGCAATAGCTTATTGGAGCAAACAAGAAAATGATGACATATAACCTATTTTTATATCCGTATTAACATATTTTTTCTGGATTTTATTTAATTATAACACTAAATGTTTTTTTTATTTATATCACTGTGAATACTGCTCTATTACCTTCTCTGTCAAATACCGAAATATCATTTTTACTCATATAAGGAAACCCAATTATTAACATAACTCTCCCAAAATAATTGTTAAGGTCTTCTAAAGAAGGTCTTAGTACTCCGTTAGGATGAGAATGGGCTGTTCCAAGTATTGATGGGTCTATTGGTAGCATATGAATTGGGAACGATGTGAATGTTTCACTATGAACAGGAAGCGGTGGAATCATCAAGGCATTAATCTGAATCTCATCCTTCAATTTCTTCCCTCTTACTAGAAGTATAGCTTCTCTAGGATGAACGTTATGACAGTAGCTTAGCAATCCATCTACAACATCTCGCTTGATAATCACACGTTTTGACAAGATATGACCAACAGAACTCTTCTAAATAAGAACTAATCGGAAGAGTTACACTATTTCAAAAAAGTTTTCCAATATTTTTTTCCCGTGAGAAAAATCTTTAGAATAACATTCAGGGTGAAATTGGACGCCAAAAACATTATGATTTTTATGTTTGAATGCTTCAACTTGATACGCTGAACCTTTAGCTAAAAGCTCAAAGTCCTGCATAACTTTGACTACCACTCGTTTATTTGACATATACACATTTATCCTATTAGGTAGACCACGAAATATATTATCATGATTTAAAATATTTATTTCCTGGTATCCTTCAAATTTTCTGTTAAACCGTGCTACCCTTCCACCAAATGCAAAACCAAGTAATTGATGTCCAAAACATATTCCAAGAATTGGTTTTCTAATCTTCCTTATCCAAGAAGCTACTTTAGAATAAGTTTCAATTACTTCAGGCCAATTTAGTGGTGCTTCTCCACCGCTTAAAACTACTGCACTAAACTTTTCTACGTTAAAGCCCTCTACATTTGAAACATGAAGAACTTTGGGACTATCATCTGTTATTCTAGCAATTTCTTGTTGTAATCTAATAATTTTAGAGGGCTTTGTAAGATAATTGTTGACAAGCAGTGTTTTCAAAATTTTATCGCATCAAATAACTGGGTTTTTTGAAATCCTTTATATGAGTAATGTAGCAATTAGTCAATTATGATGTTTATTAAATTAAGGTGCATTCAAATTCTCTAAAAGACAGTTTTTTTTAGATATGGAAGATGAAGAAATATCCATAGAAGGATACGCACATAAGAGCGTGGCCACTAAATATTTTATGAAAAGGAGACGCAGCTTGCTGGCAACTAAAGATAAACAGAAGGTTGAACAACTATTCAAAGGATTACCAAGAAAAGTAATAGTGAAAGGTAAGCAGGTAAGTAAAACATTTAAAATTAATTGGGAAAAAGTTGGAACAACTGAGTTTGAAGGTGCAAGATTCACATTTACTTTAGAACAAATTTGATTAAGAGTTTTTCATAAACCTAACAAACTCTTCTTTCGTTCTAGGTCTTAAGACATAGTTATATTTTCTCTCAAATCCTATGGAAGAAAATGGTTTAAGACCATAATCATGTCCAGGATAGATCTCAACATTGTCACTTATCTTTAATATCTTATCAAAAAAGCTGTGATAAAGATCTTCTGCATTTCCACCTGGAAGGTCTATTCTTCCACATTCTCCGACGAAGAGTGTGTCTCCTGTGATAAGTTTGTTATCTACTAATAAACAAATGCTTCCTGGTGAATGACCAGGTGTATGTAACACTTTGATGTTCGTTTCTCCAACACGAATAATCGCTTCATCTTTAACTGCCAAGTCTTTTTTTATTTTCGCATCCTTATGTGCTACTATTTTGGCTCCAGTTTTTTCTGAAAGATCCATATTTCCAGAAATATGGTCAGGATGTTCATGAGTATTTATCAAGTATTTTATCGTCAGTTTCATTTGAGATGCTTTATTGAGGATCTTTTCTGTATCAAAACCAGGATCAATTATCACTCCCAAATGAGTTTTATCATCACCAATTATGTAGCTAAAATTTTTCATATGTCCAACCTTTACTTGTGCGAAAATCAATTCATAACTCCTTCCTCGGCTTCTGGAGGTACCCCAATTGATTTTAAGATAATTTTCCCAGTAATATCTTTACGTTTCAGAAGACCTATCTTAAATCTGTGAAATGTTATGGTTTCGTTCGCAATTACTGATATATTATTCACTTCTCCTGTCAAAGGATCTAATCCAGAAGGAACATCTACAGATAAGATGTATGCTTTAGAATCGTTTATCAGATTTATAGCATTTGAATGCAATTTCCTAGGTAAACCTTTGATTCCAGTGCCAAATATCGCATCTATAATTATATCTGCTTCCAATATGATGGTCTTCATTTTTTTTTCAAAATCAAATTCGTCTGTTGTTAGAAGTTTTATAGTCTTATACATATTCTTAATTCCGTTCCAATTAAGAGTTGATTCTTTAGTCTTCATTTTGTTTCCAAGTAAAATCACTGATATCTCTTTACTATAACCAGCTAGATGTCTTGCTGCAACAAAACCATCTCCTCCATTATTTCCTGTTCCTGCAACTACTACCACTTTTCTGGAATCTAATTCCTTTACATGATTAATGATGTGGTCAGCTAATACACTCCCAGCGTTCTCCATAAGTAAAATACGTGGAATACCAAGCTTTTCACTGTTGGCGTCTATTTTATCCATCTGGTTAGGGGTTATGGGATGCATTATTTTCTATTGTTAATAAGCAGTAAATATCTTTATACCCATCTCATAATCTATACACTTGTTTTAATAATTCTTAGATCAGTGTAATTTCTTCTTCAATTGTTGGAACCTATTTTCATCATATTGTGCTTATTTAGAAATTGATAGTACACTCCAAAAAGATTCTATCATTTTCGGGAGAGGTGCCTTGAATCGAATTTTCAATTTTATTCTTACTGGATCGATTTGTGATTGAACCAATCTTTTGTCGAAGATACTTTGTTTATCAATTCTTAGGTATAATGAACCATGCTTATCGATATGATTCGAAATTTCTAATAATAATTTTTTTTTCTCTTCCTCTTTAAAGAAACTCAATATTCCATTTCCAAACTTATCCGCATATTCTCCTCTTAAATGTACTCGAAAGGCTGCAATTGGGTTTCCAAAATGTCCATCCAATAAAGACTTATCAAACTTCTCTACAGGAATTTTCAGTACTTTTGAAACCTCATCAGTAAATCTTTTTTCATCTTCTGTTGCTTGGATGAGAAATTTAATTTCAGCAGAAGCAAGAATAGATTTTTTCAATCCTCTATTAGATGATAAAGTCTCCATTATAAATTATTTCGAATAGTTAATAGAAACCCTGATAAAAATCTGATACAGGTCTTAAGGATATGAAAATGTCTGTGCATCAAGAATATTCTCACAAATTAGAGAGTATTCTAATACATGAATTGAAGAATAATATGTTATTAACATCTAAATCTCCAGTACATTCTACAGATTGGAGCATGGTGACGAGGAATATTCATAGATCTAATTTTCTATTGAAATCTATACATAAGAAGGTTGTTGAAATGGACCTACTGAAGGAAGTTATGCAATTATTATCTAAAAGAAGATTTGAAGAGGTTAGGAGAATTGAGGTCAAACAGAAAACATCAAGAAAAAACTTGTTTTCGTTATGGTCTATAATACTTAGGAATAAGGAGGAAATATTTGGATTTGCAGCTATAATATTGATACCAGAACTTTGTCGTGATATTGAAAAAAGTCGTGGAATAGTATATGCAGCTAAGCATCATATTGCGAGTGAAGAAGTTATTAAATTCGAAAAAGCAATATTTCAAAATTATCAACAGGAAGTAAGACCACAGATTGAAATCCTTGGAAACCTCTACAGGAGAACAAGAAGACTCTAGACTGGAGATTACTTGTCTTGGTATAGAGTCTACCGCTCATACCTTCGGTGTTTCCATAATCTCTCAGCGAGGAAGCGCTAAGCCTGAAATTCTCTCCGACATAAGGAGTATATATCAACCTGAAAAAGGTAAAGGAATTCATCCGAGGGAAGCATCAAGGCATCATGCTAAGGTTGCAGCTACTACCGTAGCAGAAGCTCTAAAAAAAGCTAAAAAGCCAATTGAAAGTGTTGATATAGTATCTTTCTCGCAGGGACCTGGACTTGGTCCATGCCTTCGAGTAGGTGCTGTAGTAGCTAGGTCCATCAGTGCTTATTTCCATTTACCCCTAATACCAGTAAATCATGCAGTAGCTCATATTGAGCTTGCAGCTATGCTGACTGGGACTTCAGATCCTCTTGTTCTTCTGGTATCTGGTGGTCATACAGTAATTACTTCATTAACCTCTGGACGTTGGAGAGTCTTTGGTGAAACACTAGATATAACTATTGGCCAGTTGATTGATCAATTTGGACGCACTGCTGGATTTAGTTCTCCGTTCGGTAAAACATTTGAAGAATATGCCAAGACATCTCAAAATTATATTGACCTTCCTTACACCATCAAAGGGAATGACGTATCTTTCTCAGGCCTTCTCACAGCTTCAAAACGACTATTCCATGATAAAAAGAATCTTGAGGATATTTGTTTCTCAATCCAGGAAACTGGTTTCGCTATGCTGGCTGAGTCAGTTGAAAGAGCTTTAGTATTTACAGAAAAAGATGAATTATTACTTGTTGGTGGAGTGGCTGCAAATAATAGACTTCAAAATATGCTTCAAGAGGTATGCAAAATTCATAAAGCCAAGTTTTATTTTGTTCCAAAGATATTTAGCGGTGATTGTGGAGCCCAAATATCCTGGAATGGACTTCAAGAATTCAAAGCTGGAATTAAATTGAATATATCTGATAGTTTAGTTAAGCCATCTTGGCGGTTGGATGAGGTAGTCATAAATTGGAAAAGCTTCTGAAGAAAGGAGCTGAGGCATCACTTTATCGTACAGAATGGTTCGGAGATGAAGTTATTCGTAAAGCTAGGATTCTTAAGACTTTTAGACAATTAAATCTTGACATCAAGTTACGGGAATCAAGAACTCGACGTGAAGCTTTATTTCTCAGAGAAGCTAAACGTGCAGGTATAACAACTCCACTTGTCTACTTTGTTGATTTAATTAAAGCGGAGATAATTATGCAGTTTATACATGGAAGAAGTTTGAAGGAAATTATAGAATCTGATGATGAAGATATTTCATTGAAATGGTGTACAGAAGTGGGACGATATGTAGCGCGTCTTCACAAAGTAGACATGATTCATGGTGACCTAACCACATCCAATTTTGTTATATCCCATAATAAACTCGTTATGATGGATTTTGGATTATCATTCTACTCCCAAAGACTAGAGGATAGAGCTATTGATATTCATCTTTTGAATATGGTGGTTCAGAGTGCACACAATAATTATGCTGAAAATATTATGCGTGCTGTTTTACAAGGTTATCAGGAAATTGCGAGCAAATTGAATTCACTTCGATTACTTGAAAGAATAAAAGTCGTGGAGCGAAGAGGGAGGTATAAACGAGTTGAATGATGAAAGGAAGATAAAGTTTGTGACTGGAAATCTAAACAAATTTCAAGAGGCAAAATTAATCCTTTCTGAATATAACTTTGAACTTGAAATGGATAAAACAAAGATACAAGAGATACAGAACGATGAAATTGAAATAATAGGAAAAATATCGGTTAAAGAAGCTCAAACCAGAGTTTCTGGACCTATTATTATGGAAGATGCTGGGCTTTTTATTAAGGAATTAAATGGTTTTCCAGGTGCCTATTCCGCCTATGTACATAAGACTCTTGGCTGCAAGTGGATTTTAAAGCTTCTAGAAAGTGTTGAGAATAGAACTGCAGAATTTAAATCTGTAATAGCTTATGCCAAGGATGCTGAAACACCAACTATCAAAATTTTCAAAGGAATTGTAAAGGGAAAGATATCGAGAAAGATGTTTGGATACCGAGGATTTGGTTTTGATCCAATATTTATTCCAGAACAATTAGGTAGAACTTTCGGAGAACTCGGATTAGAGGAAAAGAACAAGTATTCTCACAGGTCAATGGCTTTGAAGAGGTTTGCATCTTGGTATATTGCTAACACCTAATGTTAACGCAATCTTTATGTTGTAATTACAATTGAAGTCTGCCAGAGAAGAATTTGGGTAGAATGTATTCTCATAGTAAAGGTAAGTCCCATTCAGTAAGACCTACTTTTAAGAGTTCACCATCTTGGGTAATATACAGTCAGGACGAAGTTGAAGCACTGATAGTTAAGATGGCTAAAGATGAGATTCCTCCAAGCTTGATAGGTGTGAAGCTTAGAGATGAGTATGGCATTCCTCTACTAAAGAATTTTATCGGTAAATCTATAAATGAAATATTAAAAGCACATAATCTAGAAAAAGATATTCCTGAAGATCTTGAATTATTAGTAAAGCGAGCAAGAGGGATTCAGTTACACTTAAAGAAAAATACTGGTGACCGGAAAAATGTAAGATCCCTCGAGTTGGTAGAAGCCAAAATTCATCGCCTATCTAAGCGCTACAAAAAACTAGGTCTTATGCCACCTGACTGGAAATATATATCCAAGGTAGCACAGCTTACATAGTAGCGAATAGATGTGAGTCAACTCAAAGAGTTCGAAAAAGTAGCTGAAGATTTAGGTAAACGCATTATCAGTATTATTAATGAAAAAAAAACTATTCTAATCATTGGACATTTAGATGCTGATGGTATCACCTCAGCCAGTGTAATTGGTAAAACAATCCAACGAAAGAAAGGTAATTACATAATACGAATTTACAGTGAAATGAACCTTGAGATACTGAATGAAATTAAGAAAGGAGAATATGATTTTCATATTTTCTGTGAATTAGGTGCAGGATTAGGTACTGAAATTGAAAATTCACTCAAAGATAAATGGATAGTGTTGGATCATCATCAGATTTCAGAGAAAGAAAAGAAAATGAAACAGGTCTTTAATGCTTGGCAATTCGACTACGATGGAAGCAAAGAAATATCTGCTGCAGGCATGGCATATTTTATTGCTAAGAAGATCGATGATAATAACTCAGATTTATCTTGGTTACCAGTAGTAGCAATGATTGCTGATAGACAAGATCAAGGTGAGAAACGGTCTGTCGTAAGTCTAAATAAAATGATACTGGACGACGCTGTAAAAAATGGTTTAGTAAAAGTTAGTAGTGATATCTTACTTTATGGTCGAGAAACTAAACCTGTTTATGCGGCTCTAGCCTCAATGACCATGCCCTTTATACCCGGTCTAAGTGGTAACAAGGATGCTTGTTTAGCAACACTTACGTCGGCTGGTTTAGAAATGAAACAACATGGTCGATGGAGAACTCTGGCAGATTTGGATGAAAATGAAAAAAAGAAGGTGATAGAATCAATCATCCCATATCTTACACAAGTTGATACTGCAAATGATGATGTGGATTCTCTTATTGGAGATATTTATACACTGGAAAAGGAAGATGAACATTCTTCCCTCAGGGATGTGAGAGAATTTGGGACCCTCCTTAATGCATGCGGAAGAATGAAACAAGCTGGTGTTGGTGTCTCGATATGTTTAGGTGACCGAAGTGAATTTCTTTTTGAAAGTGAACAGATTCTTAAAGAATATCGGAAAACTCTAAGCAGATTGATACAGTTGGTTCTTGAAGATGATGCTAGAATAGTGGAGAAGCAAGGATTTAACATGGTAATAGGTGACGGAGTAGTGGATGAAGATATGGTCGGGTCTCTTGCATCTGTTTTGAGTGGTGTTGCAAAATTTGAAACGAAGGTACTCTTAGTACGTACAACAACTACTGGCAATTACAAAATTTCTTTAAGGAGACCCCCTCAAGTGAATTACTCAATTAATTTAGGTATTATAGTGAAAGAACTAGTAGACCAGTTTAATGGTAATGGTGGAGGTCACGAAGCAGCTGCAGGTTGTAAAATTCCAACATCTAAGCTAAAAGTTTTCCTACAGATTCTTAATAAGAGGATTCAGAATAATATTGAAAATAACGGTTGATATTTCTATGATTTTTCAGGATGAAAATCTCCTTAATTCGGTATATAGATCTTTAGAACCTGATAATATCAGCTTTCCAGATGGAATAAGCTTTAAAATGAATAGATTAGGTAAAACTCTGATCTTTAATCTCACATCAAAAAACGAGATACTGTCACTTCTATCAACCATTGACGATTTAATAGAATCAATTCAAATTACCTGTAATACATTGAATAGTTTGAAGGTTAGATAGATTATGCTTGATATGTATCTTGTAAGGAATAATCCCCAAAAAATTCAACAAATGCTTAAGAAGAGACATCTGAAATATCCTTTTTCTACCCTTTTAGAACTTGATAAAGAACGCAGGGTTCTTGTAACGAATATTCAGGATCTGAAACACAAAAGAAATGTCATATCTGATGAGATATCGAGGATGAAGACTGAGAATATTGATGTCTCTAATAAGATACTTGAAACCAAGGAAATCTCTCAGCGAATCGCTTCTGGTGACAAAAGGATTAGAGATATAGATCAACATCTCTATAAATTAGTGAGTGGTCTTCCTAACATTCCTGATGAAACTGTTCCAAATGGAATTGGAGAAAAGGATAATGTAGTGCTTAGGTATAACAGTAAGCCTCCTACCTTTAACTTTAAGCCGCTTGATCACATAGAACTTACCAATAATTTAGGATTGGTGGATTTGGAACGTGCTAGTAAAGTATCTGGTGCCCGCTTTTATTTTCTGAAAGATGATTTAGTTAGATTAAACTATGCCTTGATTAACTTCGCACTCGACTTTATGGATAGCAGAAGATGGACTATTATTCAACCACCGTATATGTTAAAGCGGGAAGCAATTAGTGGTTCAATAATATTATCTGATTTTGAAGATGTAATCTATAAAATAGATGATGAAGACCTTTATCTTATTGGAACTTCAGAGCATGCAATTGCCTCAATGTACATGAATGAGGTGGTAAGAGGAGAAGACTTACCTCTCAGATATGCGGGCATAAGCCCCTGTTTCAGAAAAGAGGTGGGCGCTCATGGTAGAGACACTAAAGGAATATTTAGAGTTCATCAATTTGAGAAAGTTGAGCAATTTTCATTTTCAAAGCCAAATGAATCTCAAAACGAACATGAGCTTATGATTAAGAATGCTGAAGACTTTTTTGATGCTTTACAAATACCCTATAGAATCGTTTCCCTGTGCGGAGGAGAATTGGGGAAGGTCTCTTCAAAAACATATGACCTTGAAGCTTGGTTCCCAGGTCAGCAGAAATATAGAGAATTAGTATCATGTAGTAATTGTACTGATTATCAGGCTAGAGGATTACTTGTGAAATACAGAGATAAACCACATGAACAATCAAAATTTGTCCATACCCTAAACAGTACCTTAGTGGCAACAGAACGTACCCTTATCGCAATAATGGAAAATCATCAGTTGAAGGACGGATCAATAAAAGTTCCGAAACCTCTTAAACCATATGTAGGTAATCTTGAAATCATCAAGGCCAATAAGACATCACCATAATTAAAAATTATTTTCGAAAATGGAATCATAATTAGTCTGTTTGGATTTATATCTTAACTAGCATTAAATTAGATATCTCCTGACAATATATAACTAGATAATAACGCATAACTTATATCCTAATCTTCGATGGGTTTAGTGCTCAAGTATGGCTAGAGGAAGAAAGAGACAGAAAATAAGGGATAAGTGGCGGATAAAGAGGTGGCTCATTGTAAAAGCTCCTTTACCCTTCGGTGGGGATTCCGTAGCATATATTCCTGTTACAAGTGACGATAAAGCGATCGGGAGAGTAGTTGGAACTACACTTTTCGATATCTTAAAGCAGGATCCTCAACATTACTCGATTAAACTTTATTTTCAGATAGAATCTATAGAAGGTGATATTGCTCAAACTATTGCGAAAGGTCATGAGTATTCTCGCGAATATCTTAGAAGTATGGTGCGAAGGGGATCTTCAAGCATACAGTTAATAAAGAACTTCACTACTCGAGATCAAGCTGTTGTCCAAGCACAAGTAGTAGTTTTTACTTTGGGCCGGCTAAACACCTCAAGAAAGCATGCAATCCGAAGTGTTACCGATGAAGTTCTACAGAGAAAGGCCACTGAGCTGACCTATAATCAATTCGCCCAAGAAGCTGTATTGGGAAAGATTGCATCTGATATCTATAATGCTGCTAAAAAAATATCTAGATTACGGCACGTAGGTGTGAGTAAGACTAAACTTATTGAGAAACCATCGATTGAGGTAGAAGATATGGTGACCTTAAAACCCGAAACCGATGAAGTTGAAGAAGTCGATGTTGTCGTTACACCAATGTCTTCCAGTTAAGCTAACTCAATCATCTTATCTATTGCCCTTTTTGCCTTTATCGAAATATTCTTTGGTATTGTTACAGGATAAATCATTTCTTGAAGAGATTTGTATACGGTATCAAGAGTGGTCCGCTTCATGTATTCACACACTGCATCTGGATTAACTGGTAGAAAGGTCTTGCAAGGATTATCTTGCTTCATTCTATGAAGTATGCCCACTTCAGTGGCAATTATGAATCTATCAGCACACGATTCCTTGGCACGCCTTATCATACCTTCAGTCGATAGAATATATGCATTCTTTGATGATATGTTTCCATTGGCTAGGTAATACATGCTTGGAGTTAGGCATCCACATTCAGGATGGACTAAGAACTCTGCATCTGGATGTTGATCTCTAAGATTGTTAACTACACTTGGTAGTATACCTGCATGAACATGACACTCTCCAGGCCAAAGTTGTAGCTTTCGTCCTGTTATTTTTTGCAGATACGTACCTAAGAATATATCTGGTAAAAAAAGAATTTCTTTATCAGATGGAATTGCATTAATAACTTTAAGAGCATTTGTTGAAGTACAACAATAATCACTTTCAGCTTTAATTTCTGCAGTTGTGTTGATATATGAAACTACAACCGCATTTGTATACTTATTTTTCCAAGCCTTTAGTTGATCTATACTTATTGTGTCTGCCAAGGAGCAACCTGCTTCAGGGTCTGGTACTAAGACTGTTTTCTTTGGGGATAATATAGCAGCTGTCTCTGCCATAAAATTAACTCCACAAAATACGATTACTTCTGCTTCTGTTTCAGCTGCCTCTTGTGAGAGCTTTAACGAGTCTCCCGTAAAATCAGCTATATCTTGTATTTCACCTATTTGATAGTTATGTGCTAAAATAACAGCATTTCGTGACTCCTTCAATCTTTGAATGTCATCTATCATATGGTCTATCTGCTTTGTTTCGAGTCTCTCCATCTTATGCCTCATTTTAGATCAGTTCTTGGATATTAATATAAGATATTTTACGTGCAAACGGTTAAATCAGTTCCAAAACTTCAGCAAAAATTGCCGATGAAATTTATTTTCATATATCATGTTCCGACTTTGATATTTCCTGAAATATTTGACCTTAATGTCTCTATTGCTGAGAGAACTGCTAAGTAACTCGTTTTTGGGTTTGAAGGGTGTGTGTAATTCTCTAATTGAATCTTTAACTTTCCGAACTTTCCTTTGATACTTATTTCATGGATATTCGTGGTTATTGTAGGGTCTACGATAATTCTAACTACTGTATTCTTTCCACCAATTCCAGCCAAGCTTAACGATGCTGAAACATTAACATTAGCTGGGAAAAGCTTTACAGCGTCATTAGCGCATCCTTGAAATAAAACTTTGGGTTTATCCAAATCACTGTGAGATTTAACTGTACTTTTGAAATGGGGTGAGTCCTTGAATGATTCTGGTCTCTTACGTATAGTTAAAACAACTCTTTCTAATCCTCCATATTTAGCAGCTTTTACAGCATCTAATCCACCTATAGCACCTGAGGGGACTAGTATTTTTTTACTATTTTTTTTAGCTGCTTCTTTAATCCTGCTAAGAAATTCTTTATCAAGAAGGGCGCCTGCGCTCATAATGAGGATATCCATTCCAGATGCAATTACTTTTTCAGAATAAATAATGGCAGCTTCCTGTGAAGCTGCTTCAACTATTATCTCTGCATCACTATTTCTTAGAAACGAATCGAATTCATGATATTTCTTAGGTTTTTTCTTAAGTTTGCCTACAAGGTCATTTGCTTGGTCACCAATTAAGTCAAATACAGCTACTAGATCCGCATTATTTACTTCACCAGAATCAATAGCTTTTGCCAATGTAGATCCAATTGCACCACATCCAATTAATCCTACTCGTACCAAGTTTTGTATCTCCTTTGCTCAAACTATTTCAAGGCCAAAGTCGATATTCTTTGCTGAATGGGTTATAGTACCAAGAGAAATAGCATCAACACCTGTTTCACTGTACATCCTAATATTCTCTATTTTAATTCCTCCAGAAGCTTCTAGAAATACTCCCTTTCTCAGTTGTTTTTCTCTTAGAATTGTAATTACTTTTGAAATTTCTTGTGGTACCATATTATCTAGAAGAATAATATCTACTCCAGCTTCAACTGCCTCTAAAGCTTCTTCTACTGACGAAACTTCAACCTCTATTTTCTTTGTGAAACTAACATTCTTTCTTGCCAATTTAATAGTTGCTGATATTGAACCAGTAATTTTGAGGTGATTATCCTTGATAAGAACAGCATCATCAAGTTGAAATCTATGAGTATCTCCACCTCCAGCTTTAACAGCCTTCTTATCAAATATTCTTAAACCGGGTAGAGTTTTGCGAGTTGCTGCAACTCTGATCTTTTTGTTGACCTGTTTAGCCTCTTTAATCAGCTTATTTGTTTTAGTGGCTACTCCAGACATTCGCCCTAAAATATTAAGAGCAGTCCTTTCAGCCTTCAGAATTGATCTTGCTTTACCACTTACCTTCATGATTTCAGTATCAGATTCAACAGAATCTCCATCCTTTATCAAACCTTGAGCTGAGCACTTCAGCATGTTGAATGTTAGGGCGGCTTCTTCTACACCAGATATTACTGCTTTTTCATAACAGACAATCTTTGCTTTCACATCTATTTCATTATCGATAATAGAGTCGGTTGTAATATCTCCAGAACCTAAATCTTCACGGAGGAATTCCAATATCTTTAAAGTTAAATTAGGTTCAATTATCTCTTTTTGAGATTCTATCAATTTTCCTCTAGTCTATTCATTTAGAACCAAGATAAGGTTTTAGAAATAGGCAGAAAAAATACATACAAGTATGCTTAAGGTAAATACTGCTGAAGATTAATTGATTAATATCTTAATAATGTCTCCAAGGCGGTCTGAAAGAGCTCTGCTTAGTATTTTAGAAAGTCTTAGAGAAAACGCTATAAAATTCAGAATTGTAGACGAAATCTCTCCCGCAGATGCAGAATGGGGAGACTTTGTACTCACATTGGGTAATGATAATGATATACTGAAAACTTTTCATAAAATTTTCAAACTGAATATCCCTATTCTCGGTGTAAATGAAAATGAAGACGAAAAATTTCTCACGGAAATCGGATTATCCAAACTTAGACAAGTAATCCACCAAATCTCAAAAGGAAAATTTGATGTGGAGGAATCTAAAACTCTAGCAGTAAAAACAGATACTAAGGAATTTCCACCAGCTGTCAATGAAGTCGCAATCTTCCCACATAGGTCGGCCACCCTTCTCGAATATACATTAAAGGTGGATGATGAAGAAATATGGACTGACAGTAGCGATGGATTGATTATTGCTACTCCTACTGGCTCAACTGCATATGCTATGTCAGCTGGTGGACCAATGATATTGCCAAAGGCTAATGTGTTTACTATTGTTTCAGTCAATTCTTTGGATATAACACGTAGACCCTTGATTATTCCAGAAGATTCCAAAGTGAAAATAGATAATATAGTTAGTAGACTTCAGTGTGAAATAATAGTGGATGGTGTCTATCGTTCAAAGATAGGCCGAATAGTTGAAGTTTCAAAGTCAATAAATCCAGCTCGACTCATTAGATTAGCTAAAACTTCGCATACAGCTAATAAGATGGCGAAAAAGATTATTCTTGCTCGTGACCTTCTTACTATGCCACCAAGCGCAAAGCTGATGCTAAAGATCTTGGAATATGAGGGACCCTTGAGTCGAAGAGATATCCTGAAAAAGACAATGCTCCCTGACAGGACAGTCAGTTTAGCGTTATCAATCCTCCTTGACAGGGGTTTAGTGAAAAGGAGATCTTCTCTTAGGGATGGCCGTGAGAAAATGTATTCTCCGGTATAGATAAAAAAGCTTAAACAGTGCACAATAATTTCTATTATTGATAAAAAGTTTGTGATATTATAATGAAGCGTATAATTGTACATATTATCTTAATAATTTTCACCATATCTATAATCCTAGTTTTCGCTGGATATTATGGAAATGTAGTTAAAGCAGGAAGCTATGGATATGCTAATGACAATTGGTGGCAAGTACCGGCAAATTCCTCACTCTCAGGCAATGTGGAAACTATGAGTTTTGGTCAGGATAATATTCCAAATGATACAATAACAATAACGGTGACAAATCCTAGTAATCGCTTTTTATGGGTTAGATCTATACACATCAATGAAAAAAACCATAATATCGATACGATGAGATCCTACATATTTGATGCAAATGGATATTTCTATTATTCAAGAATAGTACCTCCAGGGGGGTATGGTGTTATTAGGTTGAGTACACCACCAGCCGATCTCACCACTAAAGATGGTGCTTATGATGTAATGGTTATTACTAATGCTGGTGTTCTGGAAAAGTCTTTTTTGATAGAGAATTCAACTTTCCGAAACCCATCTATTTTAAATTCACTTACTCCATATATTGTAGCTATTCTATTCACCTTTTATGTTGGAATCTACTATTATCGAAGATTCCAGATATTTGAATAAAGAGTAATTTAACCTCTACTAGATTTTGAAACTATTTTTATAATATCCGAATCTTTTAGAATATAATCTGCACCTAATCTTAGGCCTGTTTTGACATTGATTGCATGTAAAAAAGTCTCTCCAAGGTCACTATGGATAGTGAATGCCAGATTTTTAGCTGTAGATCCTTTCTGCATTATATAGGCATCTGGGAGAATGTTGCCTTTTTTGTCAGTTAACTTATTCTCGTCCTCAACAGGATAAACTATTATCCCATTTAACAAGTCAAGATAGGCTGAATTTATTATTGTCTGAATACCTGTAGAACCCCAAATGTCCAAAACATTTTTTTTAACCATTTCTAAGGCGCTGATTTGAGCATTAGTTAGGTTATTTGAGTTCAAAATGTTGAATATTGGTTCTCCAGGCAAATATTCTATCATCTTTATTTCTGCAGCTTTCTTAAGGAGGAGTTCTGCTTCAGCAGCACAAGGAACAAATAATCTGTCGGTTGACTTGAGATAATCAATATTTTCTTTTGCATTTGGGTTATCAATCTTATTAGCTGCAATTATGGATGGTTTTGATAATTCCCGTAGAGAACTACAAAAACTCATAATATCATCGTCACTCCAACTTGCAAGTTTTTCTATTATTAGATTTATTTTTTCTGCAGCATTTCGGATATGCTTTTCTGTTATAGAAAGTCCACTCAATCTTTCTGCGATCATCTCTGCTGTTTTTCCACTATTAGACTCAGATTTATTGGATATTCGTTGCCAATCTTTCAGTAGTAACTGCTTTAGCCATAAATCAAATTCTTTTTCAACAAAATTTATGTCATTAATCGGATTGTTATTCACTTTTTCTGTTGTTACACCCTCATCGTCAGTTAATCCTGATGCATCGATTATATGAATTAATACGTCGGCCTGTCTAACGTCATCTAAAAATTTGTTTCCTAATCCTCTTCCATCAGCAGCTCCTCTCACGAGACCTGCTATATCCACTATCTTAATTGGAATAAGACGTTTACCATTTATGCAACGAGAATTTACAGGGGTATCTTCTACATTTAGTGTTCTACATACACAATCAGTACTTACATATGTTACTCCAAAGTTTGGTTCAATAGTGGTGAAAGGGTAGCTTGCCATTGGGACATTGAGCAAAGTAGCGGCATTGAAGAAGGTTGATTTTCCTACATTAGGTTTCCCTATTATCCCTAATATCATATATTGTGTTAGTCAAATTCTTTACATATAAAGCGAGCTAATTCTATCCATGAATTCCCTGAAGAGTAAACAATTGAAATTTATAAAGAAATTACTTTTTTTGCTATCTGAATAGAATAAAATATTCAGCTAAACTGTTGGTTTTTAGAGTCGGAAGTATTATAGGTATAGTATTGTCGTGCGATTATGGGGCAAAACACAGTTGTCTAAAATAAGGATCCTAGTTTGTGATAACATTTCAGAAAGAGGTGTAAATCTGATGAAAAATGCAGGATTTGAAGTATCTTATTTACCTTCCATAACCCCTAGAGACCTGCTTCTAATCATACCTGATTATGATGGTGTAATAGTCAGAAGTAGAACTATTATAACCCGGGAATCAATTTCTGCAGGAAAAAAGTTGAAGATTATTGGGCGAGCAGGTGTAGGGCTAGATAATATAGATCTTAAGGCCGCAAAAGAAGCTGATGTTAAAGTGTATAATACTCCAGATTCAGTATCCAATGCCGTAGCTGAATTAATTCTCGGTATGATGTTGAATCTATCCAGAGGTATTTGTATTGGTAATTCGGGTTTGAAAGAAGGAAATTGGATGAAAAGCCATCTTAAAGGTTTTGAATTAAAAGGAAAAGTATTGGGAGTAATTGGTTTAGGACGAATAGGACTCAGGCTTTGTGAACTTGTACACGCAATGGGTATGAGCATTCTATTCTATGATATAGTTGATATTCCAAAAGAAACAATCAATCGATTAAACCTAAAATATGCCGAAATTGACAGTATTCTTGCTAAATCTGATTACATTACACTGAATGTACCCTTAACTCAAAAGACTAAACATTTCATATCCAGAGATGCATTCTCTAAAATGAAGAAAACTGCATATATCATCAATGCGTCAAGAGGTACAGTTTTGGATGAGGAAGCTTTACTACAAGCGTTGAAGAAAGATCGAATTAAGGGTGCTGCTCTTGATGTATTTGAGATAGAGCCTCCAGAACAAAATGAACTAATAGCAATGCATAATGTAATTTGTACTCCTCATATTGGTGCACAGACAGTAGAAGCGCAGGAAGCAGCAGCTACCGCTGTGTCTGAAAGGATGATTGAGTTTTTTCAGGTCTAATTGATAATGTTTAAGAAGTGTTCAAATTCATACCGGTAGTCTGAAGAATGTATCGCGCAATCGAGAAAACTTGGCAAGATATGATCAAGAGCAAGAGTGATGATCTAAAGTCAAAAGGTGTGAATCTAAGAAGACGGTCTACCATCGAACGGCTTGAAAGACCAACTCGTCTTGATAGAGCTAGACGTTTGGGATATAAAGCAAAGCAAGGTTTCATCATAGTTAGGATTAAAGTAGGCCGTGGAGGTATGAGGCGAAGTAAAACTATGGGTGGAAGAAGACCTAAACATGCTGGGATATTAAGAATGAAAGCAAATGTCAATATGCGCCAGACCTCTGAGAAAAGAGTCGCCAATAAGTTTCCTAACTTGAAGGTTATCAATTCCTATTTCCTATACAAAGATGGCAAACATGCTTGGTACGAAGTTATACTTATAGATCCAAATCATCCATCCATAAAAAGTGATAAGGATGTTGGCCAAATCTCGGAAAAGGCCTAAAAACCTGCAACGATGGGATCAGATGGTTTAATCAATTCACGTAGAAGAATAGTCGCGTAAGAACCTTTTTGAAGAGTGAATTGAAGAAAGATTATCGATTTATCGTTCATATCGGTTTGGATCTCTAAATCATTAATCAGTAGAGGGGGTGTTCTGAATCCTCCTTCCATACTTAGTTCAGACATTTGATTATTATAGAATAGTTTTTGTGAAATTTCTTCTTCTTCCAAAATATTTTGAGTAATCTGATCAAATCTACCAATACCTTCTCTAAAAGTATATCCTACAAGTTGAACTAGTGGAAGAATTTTCTTTGAATTGCTCGACACCATTTTGCTTTTTGCTCTTCTAATATCAGATATATTTCTATCTTCATTAACTATTCCATAAATATCTCCTATCCCAACTTCCAATAAATTAAAGTTATTATCGACAGCTTTAGACATAACTCTATTGAAAATGAATGCTTGATATGCGTTTATGAATAACCTTCTAATGGCAATTGGAATTGTTCTTAGAGCTAGTATCCAATTGTTAGGATGATTAATTAATGACTTTAACACTCGTTTCTCAGTATCTTGATTCTGATTGAGTTTCTTTATTATCGAAGGATAATTGGTTGAATCTCTGATATCTTCTTTTGATAATGAAATCTTATTATTCATTTCTATATGTCCAAGGATAAATAACACTGCTTCTTTGAATTGTCTTTTCACTATTGCTCTACCAATTAGATGGTTATTGGGTTTATTAGATCCAAATCGTTGATGCCCATAGAAGTTTGGTAAACGAGAATCATTAATAGAATTTTTTAGTTCTATAATAGTTTTTTTTGTTCGTTCTAAATTGGATTCAACACCTGATATCCTAATATTAAATCGATTTCCTACCAAGTTTTTTCTTCTTAGCCGTTCTTTGTAGTATCCACAGAAATCCAGTGATATCTTTGGTGTTATTTGAATTTTCTGAGGTATCTCTCTTCTCAAACTCTTGGGGCTAATATATTGTATTGTCTGAGCTTGTTTGTCCTTAAGCCCAAGATAATGTGCATTCCATCCAAGTTGATTTCGAATCTTTTGTAGAGCATGAATTGTGTCAATTCCTTCTTTAGTGAGTTTAAAAATAGGATATTTATTATGGATTGTCGGTTTTTCTGAAATATTTGAGAAGATTTCGGGACTGATCATTTCTTCAACTTTAAAATCTTGGTATCTGTATTTTATTCTACCACCTATGCCTTTGAAATCTGTGCTATAATTTTCAATACCTATCTTTGAATCGTAGATTTGTTGCTTTTGAGCATTTTTCATTAAAACCATTTCTCTAGGTTTTCTGATCTTTCATTCTCAATTTTCTCAAGCTTATCGAGCGCTTTATTTATTCTGTTTTCAGAAAAAGATCGTTCACCACTTAGGAACGCAATAATCTTTTCTCTGTCAGGTCGACTCCACTTAATCTCCTTCTTTGGGTTTGTACCTTCAGGTTCGAGAAATATTTTTCTAATTGTAGGATAATCTATTTTTTGTAGTTCTCCTTTAATAGTATCTATCTTTTCAAGACATCCAAATTTCTTTATATATTTTAATGCAGTAGTTGAACCAATTCTTCTAAAACCGTCAGGATTGAAGTCTGTTCCTGACAATATTCCAATATCTACAAGTTGTTCATGTGTTACTCCAAGGAAGTCTAGTGTTTTCTCTAACACTATCTCTTCAGGGGTAATATCAACAAAAACTCTTTTTCCGGGTAATTTTCTTTTTCCAGTTACCGTAACGTTTCTCACGAGTCTCTTAGCTCCAAAGAGGAGTGCATCAAAATCTTGGCTAACAACATCTGTCGCTATATTGATATTTGTTAGGTGTGAGGCATATGCTTCACCTTCTGAAGATGCTTCAATCCAGGGTATTCCAAGCAGTTCTAGAATTCGTTTAGTATCATCTATCATATAATCTTTCAGATGGGATGTAGATTGAGCGTATTTTCTAGCTTCTACTAGATTACCTTTAGTTATTGATTCAACATATAATTTTACAGCTTCTTGCTTTGCCTTTCGTCTTCTTTCTATTTCAATAGCCTTCAATGCTGGGGGTTTGCCATCAAGAATATAGATTGGTTTAATATTCAATTCTAAAAGGTTAATGTTTCGGTAGAACAAACCACTCAAATGGCTAGTTACTCGTCCATCTTTGTCCATAAGATAATCTCCTCTTTCACCTCTAATTATGGATAGGAATTGATAAAGTGCATTATATGCATCCACTGCAATTGTTCGACCAGAAAGTTGCTGAAGTTGTATTTTCAATGGATTTACAATATTTCTCAGGTTAACACCCAACTAAATGCTCTCCATATCGCTTATAGAGAGAAAGTTACTTTTAACTTTGAAGCCTTAACTAATGGAAAGTAGTGACCAAACATGTCGATTAGAAATTTGAGATGTTTAAGATGTGGATATACACACGTAACTGAAATTGAAGGTAAGCTCCCAAGTAGATGTCCAGTCTGCAAATCTACACGTTTAATCAGAATATTCACAAAAAAACATCGAGAAGACAAATATAATCTCTCCATTAATGAGATATATAATTTTTTAAACATCATTTCAGGAACTCAAGTTTTAGATCAAGAAAAGATCAGAAAAAATCTCAGAGAATCTGCTGGGATTCATATTCTATGTATAAATAATCAGAAAGACCCACTTAAAAAAATCCTCACAACAGATGAAGCTGAATTGTATTTCTCACTAATAAAAAACGAATCATTTGGATTAGCTATTATTCACAATTCAATAGTTGCTATTTCACCAAATTCACCTATTCGTTCTCATGTCGGGGTTAATATCTCATTGTTAAAAGAATTAAAAGATATTCTCTAAAGATCTTTAGCTATAAACGTCAGTCCTTTTTGGTAAATGATTAGACATCTTTTCATAAATAGACTCGTACCACGATATTATATTGACGTTAATTGAAGGTTTAACTTGATTGAAAGCAGAATCAAAATCTTGATTCTTTATGGTTAATTTGTTTGTACTCCTGTTCAATGCTGATATAGCAGTTTCTCTACAGAGTGATTCAAGGTCTGCCCCAGAATAACCATCTGCCTTTTTAGCGATATCAGCTAATGATATATTTTTTGCAAGACGCATTTTTCTTGTAATTACTTGAAGAATAGATTCTCGACTCTGTTCATCAGGTGGGGATACAAATATTGTGAGATCTATTCTTCCTGGACGTATTAAAGATGAGTCAAGAAGGTCTGGACGATTAGTGGCTGCTACCACAAAAATATCTCCCACATTGTAAATACTATCGATTTCCGTTAAAAGTTGACTTAGTACTCTTTCTCCAACACCATCATTTTCGGTTCCATTAGACCTGAATTTGCTAATTGAATCAATTTCATCAAAAAAAACAATACAGGGTACTGATGCCTTTGCTTTTCTAAAGATTTCACGGATTGCTTTCTCAGACTCTCCAACCCATTTTGATAAGACCTCAGGACCGCGAATAGTTATGAAATTAGCTTCACTCTCTGCAGCAATGGATCGTGCTAAAAGCGTTTTACCACATCCTGAAGGCCCATACAATAAAACACCCCGAGTAGGTTTAACTCCTGCTTTTCTAAACCATTCCGGATGTTTAATCGATCTAATTATATTATCTCTAATTTTTTTCTTAATATCATCTAATCCCCCTATATCACTCCAACCAATTGAAGGAGTTTCAATATAGAATTCCCTCATTGCTGTTGGAACTATTTCTTTGAAGGCTTCTTGAAAATCTTCTGAAGTAACATTAAGTTTTTCTAAAGCTTCTGGTGCAATAACCTCATTTTCAATATCAATATCTGGAATGTACCGTCTTAACGCCTTTAATGCTGATTCTCTGCAAAGAGATCTTAGATCAGCTCCAGTATATCCGTGTACACGTTTTGCTAGACCTTTGAGTGATACATCCTTTGAAAGTGGCATGCCTCGAGTATGTATTTGAAGAATTTCGAGTCTAGATTCAATATTCGGAACATCTATTTCAGCTTCTCTATCAAATCTCCCTGGGCGCCTTAATGCAGGGTCCACTCCTTCAGGTCTATTGGTTGCACCCATAACTACCACATCACCTCTATCTGATAGACCATCCATTAATGCTAAGAGCTGGGCTACAACCCTCTTTTCAACATCACCAAATACGTCTTCACGTTTTGGTGCAACTGCATCTATCTCATCAATAAAAATTATGCTTGGAGCATTTTCTCGTGCTTCTTTGAATATCTCACGCAATTTTGCTTCAGTCTCTCCATAATACTTGTTCATAATCTCCGGACCATTAACTGAGAAGAAGCTAGCTTCACATTCATTCGCTAAAGCTTTTGCTAAAAGAGTCTTTCCACACCCTGGAGGACCAAAAAGCAATATGCCACTTGGAGCTTCTATGCCAAGCCTTTGAAAAATTTCTGGGTGACGAAGGGGTAGTTCAACGATTTCACGGAGTCTTCCTATTTCATCCTTTAACCCACCGATTTCATCATAAGTTATAGTGGACGATACTTTTCTTTCAGCTAAAGGTTCTGCGAGAATTGTTATTCGTGATTTCTCCTCTACTCTTACAATACCTTTTGGCTTTACTTGTGATATGTTAAAAATTATTGGGTTACCCAGAACAACAACTGATATATCATCTTTTTCAGATAAAGGAAAACCCTTCAGGCGATTTTTCACAAAATCTGAAAAATCTTTGTCAATCGTCAGTCTTGTCCCTACAGGTGCAAGTGTAACAGTTCGTGCTAACTTTATATTTTCTTTTCTTACGGATATAAACTCATTTAATCTTACACCGGCATTTTTTCGAGTTTGACCATCAATTCGTAGAATTCCAAGCTTTTGGTCGGCAGGGTCTGCAGGCCAAGCAGTAGCTACAGTCGATTGCTTACCTGTAAGTTTCACAACATCTCCAGCTATTATCTTAAGAGTATTCAAGTTATCAATATCTATCCTCACCCTACATTTCCCTACATCCCTCTGTTTGGCTTCAGCTACCTTCAGCTCAACCATAGATTCTTGCTTCTCTTTAACCATGGAGATTTCTCAGTCTCAATGCTTAATAATAAATGAGAAGCATAAGTTTTACCCTAAATTTTCCAGATCATTTAATGGTAGTTGAACTCCTGCTCATTCCCAGTACAACAACTTGTTGTACTATGGGTGATGACTTAATAGATTCTTCTAAATTTTCCATTGCATCGTCCTTCTCTTCTAATTGAATATCTAATATCGATTCTATCAAACCAAAAGCAAATGGTTCTTCAGTCTGGTTCTTAATAGATACACCATCTGGTAATTTATTTTTGATAGATTCAACAATATCATTACTGTTTATTCCAGCATCGGTAGGAAGAATTTTTAATCTTGCAATAATACACGACAAAACTTCTGTCTCCTATGGTCCTTCAAAACCACAATTAATACACCGATATTCACGAGAGAATTTTCGACATTTTTCACATCGCCATATTAAAATGTCTCCACATTCTGGACAATTGAATCTTGATGCTTTATCACCTGGCATTATAGGCTTGTTACATGATGAACAGACCGGCAGTTGAGCACTTTGCTGCTTTTCAGACATGTTATTCACTTTGACCCTAATAATCATCTATTAAAACAGTTTGTTCTATCCCTAATCTTTAATGGATAAACGTATTTATCTAATATTACATATGATGATTATTTTGCTTAAAAAAGCAGGTTTTCATTATTACTCTAATGCATCATTCACTAATAAAAATATTATTCTCTATCATCTAAAATAAATCAGTCTTTTGATAATCGTAGTAATGATCCTAGACGATCTAACTTTTCTCCAGTTACAATGTCAGCAATTTGGAAGATATTTTTCAAACCAAGAGCTCTAAGTAGGGCTACTGAGTGATAGTCAAAATCACTCTCTAAGGATATCTTTGTAAGTATATCTGATGATGATATTGCTCTAAATATCTTATCAATATTATTATTATCAAGCCTTTCAAGAACTCTTCTAGCTCTAAATAATAATCCAAATTCTTTATTGAAGAGATTTCTCCAATCCTTCTCATATTCAATGACTTTAGATGGGTCTTCTGAGGATAGGCTTTCACCTAAATATTTTCCCGCAAGCATACCTCCTATCCCTCCACTATAGATTCCTCCCCCTGTAGTTGGCTTGGCCTGACCAGCAGCATCACCAACCGAAACTATATGTCCTGATATAAAATTCTCAATAGGCCCACCAACAACTATCTGAGCCGCCGTTTTCTTAATAGCTGTTCCTCCTTTAGCCGTTATAAACTCATCAAGAATTTTAAACTGGTTAACTCCATTTCCAGCTGCTCCAACTTTTGCAGTATCATTACTAATCGGTATCACCCAAATGAAATAACCAGGAGATTTTGTTTGATCAAAATATATTTCAACTCTATCACGATCAAACCAATTACCAATAACTTCAAACTTTGCTGCCTGCATAGTCATTTTTCTGTTAGACAAAGATGAATATCCAGTAGCATTTACTATCCATTTAGATGTATGAACACCAGATTTAGATTTCACTCGAACTATTCCATTTTTTTCTATATTGCTAATGACTTTATTCCCAACTTTAATATCAACGCCGGTTTTACTTGCTATCTTAGCTAATTCACGGTCAAATTGACTTCTATCTAATACTAATACCCGTTGCCTACTTGCATCTATTTCAGCTGTTAATCCACTTGGAGAATAAAAGATTGCGCGCTTGATAATGTTCTGAATAATGTTATTTGTTGGGGCTATCCCTATTTTTTCTAGGCATTTCATGCTAACTAGTCCATCACATCTTTCAGGCATGCCGATCTCAAGGTCTTCCTCTAGGAGCTGGACTGTGTGACCTGCATCCGCTACACCCTTGGCTGCTAAGAGTCCAGAGACACTTCCACCTACTGTAATAACATCCCAGTCAATCATCAGAACTTTCACATCTTTTGGCAAAGCTTATTCATAGCTACATTTTAAATGATATTCAACTTTGACGCAAGAAATCAAACAGGTTATCGTTGTGAGATCTGATTTAGCGATGGGGAAAGGAAAATTATCAGCTCAAGTAGCACACGCAGCTGTTTTAGCTGCAGAAAAAACTAGAAAAACTAGAAAAAGTGTTTACAAGGAGTGGACTTCAACTGGACAAGCCAAGGTTGTAGTGAAAGTTAATAGTCTTGATTCCCTTATGAATATTCAATTATTGGCTGAAACAGGAGGCTTGGTTACGGCAATAATAGAAGATATGGGATTAACGCAGCTCCCTCCTGAAACTGTTACATGTGTTGGTATTGGTCCAGATTATTCATCAAATATAGATAAAATCACAAGCTCCTTAAAACTTCTCTAATTGGATATGATATTAGGAGAATTATTCAATTTTAGAATTCTGGTGATAGAGTTGGTAGACGCAGAAATATTGAACACAACTCTAACTGTAATAGGAGGTGGACCCGGTGGGTATTCTGCAGCTTTAAGGGGTGCACAGCTTGGTGCAGATGTGGTACTTATTGAGAAAGAAAAATTAGGTGGAATTTGTTTGAATATTGGGTGTATTCCAAGCAAGTTACTTCTTTACACTACTGGTATTCTAAAACAAGTGGATAATGCTGTAAAGGCAGGTACCATAAGGGGTGCATCTCACTTAGACATTAAACATCTTCTAAATCATAAGAATTCTTTGATAAATGATATGGTTACAGAATTGGAAAAACTTTTGAAAAGGAATGGAATCAAAGTGGTTTATGGCCATGGAAGACTATCTTCAGTTGGGATTGTTGAGGTGGATAGAAAAAAAAGACCGCTTAAAATCAATTCGAATGCAATAATAATTGCTACTGGGTCTAGCCCATCAATTCCATCTATCCCTGGAGTACTGTATGCTGATACCACAGAATATATTCCTAATATTAAACGAGTACCAACAAGCATAGTGATAATTGGAGGGGGACCAGAAGGGGTAGAGTTTGCAAATATTTTTCGGGATATGGGGACAGATGTAACTTTGGTTGAGGCTAAGACCCATCTTCTCCCACTTGAGGATGACGATGTCGGTAAGGTTCTTGAAAATATTCTGTGTGAAAGTGGTGTAAATGTTTTTTTAAAAACAATTGTTTCAGAAATATCAGAAAGTGATGGTGTTAAAACTGTCTCAATTCAGCAAAACGGGAATAAAAAGAAACTAGTGACTGAAGTAGTTGTAGTGGCTATGGGACGTAAACCTAATATTAAAAATATTGGACTTGATGCACTTTCTATATCTACTTCAAATGGTTTAATCCAAGTTGATCAGAATATGGCTACAAGCATAAAAGGAATTTTTGCAGTTGGAGATGTTGTAGGTGGTGGATTGGCTCATGTAGCATCAATTCAGGGTACTGTAGCCACTGAAAATGCATTGGGGCTTGATACTGTATATGATGGACTGGCAATTCCGAGATGTATCTATTCTCATCCTCAAGTTGCTACTGTTGGTTTGAATGAGAAAATGGCTAAGAGTAAAGGATTCGATGTAATAATTGGAAAATCAAAAATGAATAAAAATATTAAATCGTTGATAATTGGTGAAACTCAAGGTTTCACCAAAATACTTGTTGAATTCAAATCCAAAAAAGTTTTGGGTGTACAAATTATTGGAGAGTGTGCTTCAGAGGTTATTTCAGAAGCTACCCTTGCAATAAAGTTGGGTGCAACAGCAAAAGATATCTCTGATATCGTGCATCCATATCCTACTTTTTCAGAAGCATTATCAGAAGCTGCACGAGAAATTAAATTAAAATAGAAAATAATCTTCTAACTAACGATAAGTTAGTAACATTCACAAATGAAAATAATGTCATGATTTAATAGTGATCGAAATTAGAAAGTATTTCATGTAATGATGTAAAATTAACTAAAAAATTAATGGGCAAAGCTTATAACGACAAATCTAGTTTCGGAGGCTGCGTATCAGTTTGGCGGCGTTCATGTCAAGTGAATGGGCACAGCCCGAGCTATGAAATATGGACCTCCAGATACGTAAACAAAAATGGAGATTCAATAACGTTGAATCTGACATAAGCTAATAACCCCACAAAAATCTAACCGTACTCTCGACTCCGGTTGATCCTGCCGGACCCGACTGCTATCGAAGTGGGACTAAGCCATGTTAGTCGAACGCCTTTCAACTATGTGATTGGCGTGGCGTACGGCTCAGTAACACGTTGTTAACCTACCCTGAAGACGTGGATAACCCCGGGAAACTGGGATTAAACCACGATAGATCAAGACCCCTGGAATGGATCTTGTTCCAAAGGAAGGATGAGCATGTTCATTTATTTGCCTCAGGATGGGACTGCGTCCGATCAGGTTGTTGGTGGAGTAATAGCCCACCAAGCCTGTAACCGGTATGGGCTTTGAGAGAAGGAGCCCGGAGATGGACACTGAGAAAAGAGTCCAGGTCCTACGGGGCGCAGCAGGCGCGAAACCTTCGCAATGCACGAAAGTGCGACGAGGCTACTTCGAGTGCTATCCGCTGAGGATAGCTTTTGTCAGGTGTAAAAAGCCTGAAGAATAAGGGGAGGGCAAGTCTGGTGTCAGCCGCCGCGGTAATACCAGCTCCCCGAGTGGTCGGGATGATTATTGGGCCTAAAGCATCCGTAGCCTGCTCCGCAGGTCTTCTGTTAAATTCAACGGCTTAACCGTTGAGCTGCAGGAGATACCACGGGGCTAGGAGGCGGAAGAGGTAGACGGTACTCCATGGGTAGGGGTAAAATCCTCTGATCCATGGAAGACCACCAGTGGCGAAGGCGGTCTACCAGAACGCGCTCGACGGTGAGGGATGAAAGCTGGGGGAGCGAACCGGATTAGATACCCGGGTAGTCCCAGCTGTAAACGATGCGAGCTAGGTGACGGAATGGTTCCGTACCATTCCGGTGCCGCAGGGAAGCCGTTAAGCTCGCCGCCTGGGGAGTACGGTCGCAAGACTGAAACTTAAAGGAATTGGCGGGGGAGCACCACAAGGGGTGAAGCCTGCGGTTCAATTGGAGTCAACGCCGGGAACCTTACCGGGAGAGACAGCAGAATGAAAGTCAAGCTGAAGACTTTGCTAGACAAGCTGAGAGGAGGTGCATGGCCGTCGCCAGCTCGTGCCGTGAGGTGTCCTGTTAAGTCAGGCAACGAGCGAGACCCCTACTGTTAATTGCTACCATTACCCTTCGGGGAAATGGAGCTAGTTGGCAGGACTGCCGCCGCTAAGGCGGAGGAAGGAAGGGGCAACGGCAGGTCAGTATGCCCCGAAACTCCCGGGCCACACGCGGGCTGCAATGGTAGAGACAATGGGTTCCTACCCTGAAAGGGGGAGGCAATCCCCAAACTCTACCTCAGTTGTGATTGAGGGCTGCAACCCGCCCTCATGAATCTGGAATCCCTAGTAACCGCGTGTCATCACCACGCGATGAATACGTCCCTGCTCCTTGCACACACCGCCCGTCGCTTCACCCGAGTTGGGTTTGGGCGAGGTGACGCCTAATTGACGTCATCGAACCTGAGCTTGGCAAGGGGGGAGAAGTCGTAACAAGGTGGCCGTAGGGGAACCTGCGGCCGGATCACCTCCTTAGAAAGATAGTGCGGTTAGATTGTGTAATGGTTATTAGTTTGGAAATTTGAATGCAATTCAACAAGTAAACTTGTTGAATGAAGGGCGTAGTGGATTATATTCACAATTATCGCCATACATAGTCGCGCAAGCAACCGTAGAAGAATCTCTGACACGCTGACGCCGTCTGGTGGATGGCTTGGCTTGAGAGACTATGAAGGGCGTGGCAAGCTGCGATAAGCTCTGGGTAGGCGCAGGCAGCCTTTGATCCAGAGATACCCGAATGGGACTTCCTATCAGAATGTCTTCGGGCATACTGATGATCCGTAAGGATTGTGAACCCTCCGAATTGAAGCATCTTAGTAGGAGGAGGAAAAGAAATCAATTGAGATCCCCTTATTAGCGGCGAGCGAAACGGGGTCTGCCCAATCTGAATCCTGTAAAGTGATTTGTAGGAGATGTGGGGTATGCTAACAGTGTTTGCTTCTCTCATTTTTTTGAATTGAAGTGGTCTGGAAAGACCTAACAAAGAGGGTGATATTCTCGTAGGTTTAAGAATAAGAGTGATGTGCTGTTAGCTAGAGTACCTGGCCTTGTCAATGGCTAGGGAATATGGGGGAAAGCAGCCTCCAAGGCTAAATACTTCTCAAGACCGATAGTGTAATAGTACCGTGAGGTAAAGCTGAAAAGTACCCTGAAAGGGGAGTGAAAAGTGACTGAAACCAGACGGTTACAGACGTGTATTGCCTGAAAGGGGTTTACTGGTTTTCTTGATCGTCCTTCGGGATGGTCTTATGGAGACCTATTATGACCCCAGGGTGATACTTTCCGTCTAGAAACACGGGCCAGGGAGTTTATTGTTATGGCAAGCCTAAGGGCTTTAAACCTGAAAGCGAAGGGAAACCAAATTTTTACAGCAGTATTTTTACTGTGAGGAAATGGGTCTGAAAGGGCCTTTAGTCATAACGATAAGACTAGAAACCGGACGATCGTGCCCTGAGTTGGATGAAGCTGGGCGAAAGCCTGGTGGAGGTCCTAAGGGGTCCTGACGTGCAACTCGGTCCTGTAACTTGGGGCAAGGGGCCAAAAGCCAATCTAGTTCGGTGATAGCTAGTTCCTACCGAAGCGGGTCGTAGCCCGGCCTAGGCAGACGTTGCCAACGCTGTAGAGCACCGATGTGAAAGTAAGGGATCGAAAGATCCTCCTTTCGTTTCGAACTCCGAAGGTGTTGGTGCGGTAGAAGCCTGGATGCGGGTTTGTGTGGGGTAAGCCTCACAACCGAGAGGGGGACAACCCAGACTGGAGTTAAGGCCCCTAAATATCGACTAAGTGTCAAACAAAAGGGCGTCTTTGAGCCAAGACAGCAGGAAGATAGGCTTAGAACCAGCCACTCTTTAAAGAGTGCGTAACAGCTCACCTGCCGAGCTTGGGGGCCCCGAAAATGGACGGGGCTAAAGTCGATTGCCGATACTCTGGACCACAAGTTATTCTTGTGTGTGGTAGGTAGGCGTAGAGGTTGGGTAGAAGTAGGGCTGTGAAGTCCTGTGGACCGATTTCTATTGTAGATCCTGGCGGTAGTAGCAGCGTAGTTGGGTGAGAATCCCGACCACCGTATGGGCAAGGTTTTCCTGGCAACGCGTCGTCGACCAGGAGTTAGCCGATCCTAAGTGTAATCCCAAAGGTTTTACACGAAAAGGGAAACCGGTTAATATTCCGGTGCCCTAGAGATTCCGTGCACTTTGTGCAGATTTAGCTTCGCTTTCTTCGAGATAGGGTGAACAAGGTTGTCGCCTTGTTTAATTGTTCGAGATTGGGGGAGTGTCGTAATGACGAGAACCCATTCGAGGCGAGAATAGCCGGCCGCATGGTTGGTTCACTTGACTCTGGGAGACATTGAAAACGGAGTTATTGAGGAATCTTTAGGTTCGTACCCAGAACCGACACAGGTGCCCTAGTTGAATAGACTTCGGTGTATCGGGTATATAGTAGGCGAGGGAATTCGGCAAATTAGCCCCGTACCTTCGGTATAAGGGGTGCCTGCTGTTTTTGTGAGAAACAGGGACAGCAGGTCGCAGTGACAAGGGGGTCCCGACTGTTTAATAAAAACACAGGAAGCTGCTAGCCCGAAAGGGTGTGTATAGCTTTTGAATCCTGGCCAGCAACGGTACCTAAAACCTGGGTTCAACTGGGCTAAGGGCCGTTTAGCGCCGGGAGTAACTCTGACTCTCTTAAGGTAGCCAAATGCCTTGTCGGGTAAGTTCCGACGTGCATGAATGGAACAACGAGGGCCCTACTGTCCCCGTCTACTACCCGGCGAACCCACGTAACGTGGACGAACAGTCCACGAACTTCTATCGGGAAGAGAAGACCCTGTGGAGCTTTACTGCAGCTTGTTGTTGTGATACGACTATGATTGCAGAGTGTAGCTGGGAGTTGTTATGCACATACTTTTGGGTATGTGATAGACAAAAGTGTAACACCAGCCTCTCATAGTTTTATCGCTCACCGGGAAACCGGGACACCGGCAGGTGGGCAGTTTGGCTGGGGCGGCACCCCCTTGAAAAAATATCGAGGGGGCCCAAAGGTCGGCTCAGGTGGGACAGAAATCCACCGTAGAGGGCAAGGCTAAAAGCCGGCCTGACTGGGTTCTCAAAAGCACAGAACCCAGGAGCGAAAGCTTGGCCTAGCGATCCTCCAGGTCCCCACTGTTGGGGGCTGAAGGTGACAGAAAAGTTACCCCAGGGATAACAGGCTTGTCGCGGGTGAGAGCTCAAATCGACCCCGCGGATTGGTACCTCGATGTCGGCTCTTCCCATCCTGGTCCTGCAGCAGGGGCCAAGGGTGGGGCTGCTCGCCCATCAAAGGGGAACGTGAGCTGGGTTTAGACCGTCGTGAGACAGGTCGGCCTCTATCTGATAGAAGCGATGGCCGTCTGAGGGGAAGTTGTCCTCAGTACGAGAGGAACAGGGCAACGTAGCCTCTGGCGTACCGGTTGTCTGATAAGGCAGTTGCCGGGCAGCTAAGCTATTGAGGATAAGAGCTGAAAGCATCTAAGCTCGAAGCCTCTCCTGAGAATAGACCGCCTTCCACATTTCTACTTCTTTCGGGAAGTAGGTGTGGACAAGAGCTGGGAAAGAAGATCCCGTTGATGGGGCAGAGGTGTAATCTGAAAGGCTTCGGCCGATCAGTTCAGCCTGCTGCTCCCAATCGCTCAAGGTGTCAGAAATATATTCTTTTTATGGTGGCGTAAAGACTATGTATGGTGATATATTCGCCAATAACTTTCTATTCTAATAAATATCAATTATTTTTAATTATTTGCCTTTAGCACTGATTGTGCTGCTGCGAGTCTTGCAACTGGTATGCGGTAAGGAGAACAACTAACATATGTTATCCCTAGATTATGGCATATTTCTATTGATTCTGGATCCCCACCATGTTCTCCGCATATACCTATTTCAAGATCTTTTCTTATTTTTCTGCCTTTTGTTATAGCTATCCTCATAAGTTCAGCTACGCCTTTATTATCTAAAGTTTGGAAGGGATTCTGATTGATTATTCCTTTTTCTTCAAAAAGAGGTAAGAATTTGTTTTCTGCATCTTCCCTGCTGAAGCTAAATACTGCCTGAGTCAGGTCATTGGTCCCGAAACTAAAGAATTCAGCAATATTAGCTATTTCATCAGCAGTTACGCAAGCTCTAACAACTTCTATCATTGTACCAAACTTTATTTCAAGTTTTACATTTTTTTCTTTTTCCACTTCTTTTTTCACACGTTTAACTAGTTCAAAGATTTTCATTAACTCTTGATTTAAAGCAATTTGAGGTATCATTATCTTAGGATTTACTTTTTTTCCCTCTTTTACTAATTCAGCTGCTGCTTCACAGATAGCAAATATCTGGGATTCGTATATCTCAGGGTGTGTGATTCCTACTCGAACCCCTCTATGTCCTAACATTGGATTGACTTCTGAGAGTTCTCTAGCTTTATTTAAAACTCTATTTTTCCTAGATAAATCTGTTTCAGTTGCTCCAGATTCTTGTAATTTCCTTATCTCTTCATGAAGTTCTTCAATATTGGGAAGAAATTCATGTAACGGTACATCAAGCAACCTGACTGTAACAGGATTTTCATCCATTGCTGCAAATATCTCCTTAAAATCTTGTTTCATCATTGGTTTAAGCTTGTCAAGAAAGATTCTTCGTTCATCGTCACTATCTGCAAGTATCATTGAAACCATTATGGGTAACCTATCTGTGGCATTGAACATTCTTTCAGTCCGGCAAAGCCCTATCCCTTCTGCACCAATTTCACGAGCTAATCTAGCATTTTCCGGAGTATCTGCATTTGCTTGTATTCCTAATTTCCTTACATTATCTGCCCAATTCAGGATTTCTTCCATTTCTGGAGTGGGTTCAGGCTCTACTGTTGGTACTTCACCTAAAAAGACTTCACCACTTGTACCATCAATCGTAATGTATTCTCCTTCCTTTACTATGTTCTTCCCAATAGAACACTGACGCTTTCTGGTGTCTATTTTGATCTCAGCTGCACCAGATACACAGGGCTTTCCTATTCCTCTAGCTACCACTGCTGCATGACTCGTTTTTCCTCCTCTGCTAGTGAGAATGCCTTGAGACGCGAAAAAACCATGGACATCTTCTGGTTTCGTTTCTTCTCTCACTAAAATCACCTTTTTACCTGCTCTTCCTTTTTCTTCTGCTGTATCAGCATCAAATATCGCTATGCCACTAGATGCACCAGGAGATGCTCCTAATCCTTTAGCCTTGGGTTCGATATGAACTGTTGGATCAATACTCCTATGAAGCATCTGTTCAAGGGTATCTGGTGTTATTCCCATAAGTGCTCCTTCTTTTGTGATGAGCCCTTCTTTTTCCATTTCAACTACTACTCTGACTCTTGCTATTGCATTCATTTTGGCATTTCTGGTCTGAAGAAGGTAAAGTTTTCCTTTCTCTATTGTGAACTCAATATCCTGAGGATACTTGTAGTACTTTTCGAGTTTTTCTGTTAAACCTAAAAGTTCATTATAAGCATCTGGAAGTTCTTTCTCCATTCCACGGATTGGACTCGGTGTCCTTATTCCAGCTACCACATCTTCTCCTTGTGCATTCAAAAGATATTCTCCATACAATGTTTTCTCCCCTGTTCCCGGATCACGTGTAAAAACTACTCCTGTACCACTTTTGTTTCCCATATTTCCAAAAACCATTGTCACAACATTAACAGCTGTTCCATTAGCTATTTTCGGTCCAATATTGAACTCACGCCGATAATCCACACATCTCTTCACGTTCCAGCTTCTGAATACAGCTGCAATAGTACTATTCAGCTGCTCGTATGGATCATCTGGAAATTCAGTTCCAGTTTCTTTCTGACATATATCTTTGAGTTTCTTTACTAACTCTTTTAATTCTCCAGCAGTCATATCAATTTCTTCAGATATCTTGGGAAACTTATCATCATCTACATGTAACACAACCTTACCAAAAAGCTGAATAAATCGGCGGTATGCATCATATGCAAATCTGGAATCACCAGTCTGCTCGATCAAACCTTGGATAGTTTTATCATTTAACCCTACATTAAGAACTGTATCCATCATCCCTGGCATAGAAACTGCTGAACCTGACCTCACAGATACAAGCAGAGGATTCTTTGAACTTCCAAAGATTGATCCTGTCTTCTGTTCAAGAATATTCATAGCTGAATATGTGTTCCGGATTAATTCGTCAGATAATTGTTGATTATTCTCATAATATCTTGTGCATTCTAAAGTTGTAATTGTGAAACCTGGAGGAACTGGTAATCCAAGTTGAGTCATCTTTGCTAATCCTGCACCTTTCCCTCCTAGAAGCTTCTTGTCATCACTATTTCCATCCTCAAAGGAGAATATGTCTGATGTTATTTTTTCACTCATAATTGGACCCTTGCCTATGATGGCAAAACCTAACCATGATATAAATAGAATGATTCAACAAAATTATGTACATCATTACCATTAAATAATTACCTTCTTTAATTCAAAACAGTTATGGTTCGTCATATCAAACGAAATTCAGTGGTGAGAGATCCATATGAAATGCATTTAGTTTCACATATCCATTGGGATAGGGAATGGTATCGCACATTTAATGATTCCCGAACAAAATTAGTGAAAATAATCGATAAGTTACTCTTGTTACTGGATTCAAACCCAGATTATCGATTTTTTATCTTAGATGGTCAAGCAGTTATTTTGGAAGATTATCTAGAAATACATCCAGAAAAAGAGGTGTTATTAAGAAAACTAATTACTCAGAAAAAGATTTTCATTGGTCCTTGGTATATTTCTTCTGATGAATTTTTAGTTAGTGGTGAGTCACTGATAAGAAATTTAATGTTAGGATATAAAATAATTGCGCGATTTGGACGGGCGATGAAAGTAGGTTATATGCCGGACCAATTCGGCCATATCTCTCAACTTCCACAGATTCTCAGAGGCTTCAATCTTGATTCGGCAGTATTCTCAAGAGGATTGGGTGATGAAGGAGAGAAATTAGGGTCAGAGTTTATCTGGAAAGCACCAGATGGAAGCGACGTTTTAGCAATTCATCAGATAGGTGGATATATGTCAACTTCTGCTTTGGGATATGAAAACCCTGATGAATTTGGAGTTAGTAAGAATCAATTAAATCTACGAAAAGCTCTTGAATCTGTAAATCATAATAAATTAATTCTTTCCAAATATGCTAGAACCAAATATCTTCTCCTAAATAATGGTGAAGACTTTTTTGAACCACAGCCAGAAATACCATCAATTATAAAATACTTAAATGATAATATGGTGGATGCAAAAGTAATACATAGTAATTTCGAGAATCTTATCAAAAAAATAGTAGCTAGTAAACCCAAGTTAGATATTTATGAAGGCGAGCTCCGTGCAGCTAAATACTGGTTTATGCTTTACAGTGTGCTATCTACTCGGATGATCATTAAAAAATATAATGAAAGGACACAAACCAAGTTAGAGAAAATCGCTGAACCATTAGCAGCACTAGCTTGGTTGGAAGGACTTGAATATCCAGAACGTAATATTTGGATGGCTTGGAAATATCTTCTTCAATCACAATTTCATGACAGCATTTGTGGCTGTTACATTGACGCAGTTCATCGAGATGTTATCAATCGTTTCATCAGATCTCTTCAGCTATCTCAAAATATCTCATGTAATTCAATCAATTATCTCAATAAAAAGATCGATACTACTTTTTCAAACCCTGATTCCATTCCAATAATTGTCTTTAATACTCTAAATTGGATTCGTAACGAGCCTGTAAGTATTAATCTACCTATACCCAATATAGAAAATATTACATCCAATTATTATGTTTTAGATAAAAAAAAGGAGATGGCTCTTACAACTATAAATAGACCAACAGAGTCTAAAAGGGAGAAACCTGTAAGAGTTAAGGTTTCTTTTTTGGCGGAAGAGATTCCTGCTTTTGGATATAAAATCTATTATCTTACTTCATCTAATCAAAATAAATGCTTATCATCTACATTAAAAGGGAACAAGGATTTTATAGAAAATGAGTACTTCCATATAACATCTAACATAAATGGTACGTTGAAGATTATCTATAAACCTACAAATGTTATGTTTGATGATATTCTTCTTTTTGAGGACGTGGAAGATGTGGGTGATGAATATAACTTCTCACCTGCTAGGACCTCAAATAAAATCACAACTAAAAATTGTATAGCGAATGTATCCGTTCTTGATGGTAATCCAGTTTCTATTACTCTCAAAATAGAAATACAGTTGAAATTACCAAAAGAGATTTCTATAGATAGAACTACTCGAAGCGATAAACTTGTTAACTGTTTACTCCAAAGTTTTGTAACTCTTTATCCAAAGATAAAGCGAATCGATTTTAGAACGATTTTCAATAATCGTGTAAAAGATCATCGATTAAGAGTCATTTTTCCAACAGATATAGTAACTAACTACACTTATGCTGAAAGTGCATTTGATGTTATTCAAAGACCAATCGTTTCTCTATCTGCAACTAATTGGAAAGAATCACCTTCTACAACCAAACCGCAACAATCGTTTGTGAGTATTAATGATGATGAAAAAGGTTTGACTCTGATCAATCAAGGATTACCGGAATATGAGGCTATTCATACTGAGAAAGGTTCTTCCATTTTGTTGTCACTTCTTCGATGTGTTGGTTGGTTAAGTCGTGATGATCTCCTGACAAGGAAAGGAAGAGCAGGACCCCGACTTTACCCCCATCTTGCAACACCCGATGCTCAATGCCTTGGGAGACATGAATTCAAATATTCCCTTGTAATTCATGAAGGTGATTGGACTCAGAATAAAGTATGGCAAGACGCATACAACCACAATACACCTTTGATTGTAACCCCCACTTCTCAGCATAAAGGATCTTTTCCTCCAGAATTTTCATTCTTAAAAATAAAGCCGGAATCGCTGATCATTTCCGCTATTAAAAGACGAGAACTAAGTCAAAGCCTCATATTAAGAATCTACAATCCTGAATCAAAAAAAACTGAAGTAGAAGTACACAGTCATAAAAAAATATTGAATGCCTCTATTGTAAATCTCAATGAGAAAGAAAGTAAAGATTCAGAAAAAAATATAGATATACTAGAACACAGAATTCTATTCAAATTAAATCGTTCTCAGATCATCACATTACGAATAGATTTCTAGTTTTCATTAAAGATCTCTTAAATGATTAAGAATTTATCAATTTATTGACATATAATGGAAACCAAATATTCAAAGTAACCCCTTTATATGAGAAAATTCGGTCTCATTTATTACAGTAGAGAAGAATTGAGACTATCAATAATAAAAAAAGGACTATTTATTATGAGTCCTATTCTTATTATCATTTTAGTCTCCACTATTATCTTTATTTCGGCTTTTGCGGTCACTTATCAACCTGGACTTAAACCAGGAATGGAGGTGAAATATGAGTTCTTACACTACCCCGATATCAAGGATGCTATTGTGACAGTAGTCGATGTGGAAGGTAATTTAGTTAAGCTAAATACTATTTCTAACTACTATAATGGAAACGTAAATGAAGAAATTATCACAATAAATATTGGTAGTAGTGAAAAAACTATCATTCTTCCAACAAATCAAGATGAAGGATGGACATCAACTCACGGGACTAACACAATCAGCGTAATTGATGATCACCTCGCGATAAATATGATTCCAGAAGATGGTTATGCTGAAATGGAATATTCATTCCAAGAACCTTTAGATATATGGGACGTGTCATACTTCTACTATTTTATTTCAATTAATGGTCTATCTGAAGGCGAAAGATATACTATTTGGATGACTGACACTACCGGAAAAAGCAAATTTTTCCCTATTGATTTTGATGTGAATGAGCCAAGAAAATCTAAGTTCATTATATGGGACAAGAAAGAGTTGTTCAACTTTAATACAATCCCACAGGATGAGCTTGATAGAGGAAAAATATCTAAGATTAGCATCATCTATGATGGTGAATCAGATAGAACTATATTATTGAGAAATTTCGAGACCGATCAACCAATAGACCATGGCTCAGGTTTTTTCAAATATTTTGTTGTTACTTCCGGACTGGCTAAAGGCGATCCTATATATCCTAATGTTCAAGCCGTAATAAATGAAGAATTACCAAATGATGACCAGCCAGATCCTATTATTCTTCAGCATACTTACAGAAAATTTGTTGTTGCATTCGACGATTGTGATGGTGGAGGCTGTAGTTCTGCATACACTTATGATAAGGAATCAGGTTTTCTTACAAAGTTCTGGACATCAAAATCTGGAACCCAGATCCAACTCGTAGATCAGAAGGGAGTTTGGGCTCCACCAAACACAGCTATGCTAGCCTTGGCGGTAATGCATGAGGGGTGGATTAATTATATTCTTCCCAATATTTGGTATATTATTGGATTAATTTCTATTTATATTATTGGTTTTATAGGTTCAATAATTTATGACAAATGGAAGCGTGGGACTCTTTCACTTGGGATGATGAAACAATGGTGGCCTTTCTTAGTGATTCTACTCATCATTTTCATACTTGGAGAAGTAGTTCGCCGAATTGGAATTTGATGAAAAATGGCTGATGAGTTACTCAGCGATGAAATTCATTTTTCACAGTTTCTCTGGGGAAGAAGAAGATGGCTCAGGATTATTTTTCATTTTCCACTTCTACTCATAAGCAAAGACTATCGTGCATATAGATTTCGGAAGTTTTCACGGAAAAAACGCATTAAAAAAGCAGAAAACTGGGCAAAGAAATTCAGCATTGATCCAAGATTTCCAGATATATCTTTAGACCAGGTTGTTGGACGGGGAGATATTATCTCCATTCTAATCGATTCAATAGATTACCATATATTACGTTTACAGGATAATGATCCTAAATTCGCCAAGATGTATGCGACTCCTCCACCGAAAATCTTTATTCTTGAAAGCGATCCTGGATGGGGAAAGAAATTTCTCGCTAAAGCAATTCAGAGAGAAGCATTAGAGCGAGGTGTTAAAGAGGGTATTAAAGTTATTCCTGAGACACTGAAATCATCTGATATTTCATCATGGCTTATGGGTGTTTCTGAAAAACAACTTGAAAATAAAATGAATTCTATCTTTTCTAATCCTACTTTGATTTTTATAGAACAGGCGCAGGCATTTTCAGAAAAAAGTCAAGGTATTAGTGGAGATATTGATAGGGAAAGCCGACGAATCGGTGAAGCTTTAGAGAGGTCATTAGAAAATTTGAAAGATAATCCGATAAGGGGAGTGGCTCTTCTTTCAACAAATAATTTTGCAAATATCCCTGAATCACTCAGATTGATAGCTGAAAGGATAAACCTAAACGAAATGAAGGAAGAGTCGCTAATTGAAATTTGCAGAAGAAGGAACAAGAAAATTGGTCTTAATGTAAATCCAAAAAAGCTATTTCATGCACTATCACAATCATTAAGAACTCTTGGTAAGAGTGATTTAACACCTTCGGATATTAACAAAGCTTTCATATTAGCAACAAATAAAGTGCAAGCACCCTTTCGAGAATCTTTCCGAAAGAGGATTAAAAAAAGAAATGTTGTTTCAATTCCAAAACCAACGATAGATGATTTCGTCTCTGTCGCTCCTGATGTAGCTGCCTATACAGAAGAAGAAGTCTCTACTATGGTTAAAGAGACACGACAATTCACTAAACCTACAGAGAGGTATAACGATGTTGGTGGTTTACATGATGTAATTGGAAAAGTGATAACTGAGATTAAGGCCTCTTTAAACCCAGAATTGGCTACTCAATTAGGGTATGAACCGCCCATAGGTTTTCTATTTTTTGGTCCCCCAGGTTCAGGTAAGACATTGTTGGCGAAGGCTATAGCAGGAGAAGAAGGGACGAAAATCAGAGTGGTAAGTGGTTCTGAGGTTTATCAGAAAGAGGTTGGAGAGACGGAAAGAAATATTAGAAGAATATTCAGCGAGGCTAGGAAGGAATCACCCAGTATTATAATCTGGGATGAAATTGATGCTGTGGCAGTGAGAAGAGGATCCCGACTTGGCGACCCTGTACATGCACCAGCCACAACGATATTACTGAGCGAATTGGAAGGTCTGAAATCAGGTGGTGGGAATGTACTATTTATTGGAATTACCAATAGAAAAGACATCATTGATGAGGCTTTGCTTAATCGGCTTCTCTCTGTGGAATTCCCTTATCCTAAGAATGCTGAAGAAAGACGAGAAATCATTGAGGTACATCTTAGAAAAATAGAATCATTCTTGTCTAAAGATGTAACTATTGATGAAGTTATGAAAATATTCTTACAGCGAACATTCTCTCCAAGGGTAGTTGCATATACGATGAGGTCAGCAGTAGCTGAACGCACAAAGGAGGTTGTTGCAAGTCAAGAAATTCTTTCAGCTTTAAAGAAAAATGATAGCGAAAAAAATGCTTCAATTCGGAAGAATTATGGAGCGCAACTTACCTATCTTGAGAATCTGGCAAAGGTTAAGAAAATAAAAATTAAATCTCTGTTTAAGAAAGTAGCTGCAGCATCTCATGATTCGATGTCATACCCATTGACCTTACATCATTTAGAAAGAGCTTTTGAGATGGCACTGAAAAGTGAGGACTTTGATGAATTGAAAGAAATGCAAAGGATCTACAGAGGAACGGGACCTGAGATAGGGAAATCTTATGGATTAGCAGCTGCTGAAAGTGAAGATGAACGTCGTGGATTAATAATAATAGTTGAATCTAATGTTTTTCCACGCTCAAAAAGAGGTGAAACCATGCTTATATTGGGGACAGTAACGGAATCTGTAAAGGAAAGTGCGAAAATTGCAGTTGAATTTCTCAGAGAGTATTACCCGAACATAAATAATCATGATGTCGATGTTCACATAATCTCCCCTGCAGAAGGGTCTGATAAGGAAGAGCTTAAGCTTTGGGGGCCGTCTGCAGGTTTAGCGATTGCTGTTTCAGTTGCATCTGCTATTTGGAGTATACCTCTAAGCCCAGATGTCTGTATGACTGGAAAGATTGAGATGAAAAGCGGTTTGGCTGGATTAGTGGGTGGTATTCACCCAAAGAAAGGATCAGGTAAGATTGATATCGCAGTAGATGAGAAATTTGAGAAGATAATCATTCCAAATCAAGGTTTTGAGAAGCTGATTGAAGATTACAAGGAATATGTAGATGCAATAAGGGAAAAAGGGACAGGAATTATCGGAGGCAAGGACTTTTTTGATTATCTAAGTTTAGCTTCTGGGTTAGATAAAGAAGAAGCCAAGAAAAAACTAAGGAGTACTCCTAATTTCTTTAAAAATCAAGAATCGATATTAATTGGAAAAAATTGTAAGGTTGATTACTCTGGATTCCCGTCTGAAAAAGGATATGCAACCCATGTTATTTCCTTGGTTGAGAACACGATGCCGAAAGTGAGATTAATACATGGAGGAAGAAGTCCTGGGGAAGCTCTTAATGTTATTTTTGCTAGAAACTGTAAATGGCCTGCAGCCACTGAAGGAAAAAAAATCTTCATAAACCTTGACCATTTCGATAAAATTGCAGAAATCTATGGAAGTAGAGCCGCAGATGATGGTGCAATTGTTCACGAAATTGACCATGCAATAATGTGGGCGCCTAGATATGATGAAAATACATCCTGGTTAATTGAAGGTATAGCTGATTTTGTTAGAGATAAATTAGGATTCCAGAGGGAAGCTAAAGGGACATTTCTCGGAAGTAAAGCCCATTTTGAGCAAGGAAAGGCTTTAGGTGCGTATCAAACTTCTGCCCATTTCTTGATGTTTCTTGAAAAAATTCGTCCTGATATTGTACAAGAGTTAACTCAGGCAATGATAGATGAAACTTATAGTGAAGAATTATACTTAAAATATTTCGGAAAATCTCTCAAAGCATTAGTTAGGATATATGAGGAAGAAGAGAGCAATCGTTAGAACATCTTTATTGAGGATAAAGATTTTACTTTCATCACTTCAGGATTAAAGAGATAGAAAGGATTTTCTCCTTTTAATACTTTAAGCAGATTTCTAACTGAGATTTCTGACATTAGATTTCTTGTATGATGAGTTGCACTACCTATATGTGGAGTTAACACTACGTTTTTCAGCTTTGATATACGGCTATCTCTAGGAAGAGGTTCAGATGAAAAAACATCTATGCCTGCCCCAGATATTAGACCTCCTTCCAATGTATCTGCCAAATCATTTTCATCCACAATCTGACCTCTAGATGTGTTAACTAAAATTGCGTTTCTTTTCATCTTCTTTAATTTCTGATTGTCTATAAGATGATATGTTTCAACAGTGAGAGGAACATGTAATGAGATGAAGTCACTCTCTTTTAGAAGGTCTTCAAGAGACCTATATTCCACATTGAGCTTTTTCTCTTTACTACGTGACCGCTTTCGATTATTATACAATATTTTCATCTTGAACCCTGAGGCCCTTTCTGCTAAGGCGCTTCCTATTCTTCCTAACCCTATGATGCCTAGGGTTTTACCATATACTCCTTCTCCAAGAAGCATATCTGGAGACCAACCTCCTTTCCAATTATTATTTCTGATATTTTCATCTCCCTCAGGTATTCTGCGTGCAGCTGATATCATAAGAGCAAATGCTAAATCAGCAGTTGCATTCGTTAGTACTCCAGGAGTGTGTGTTACATAAATACCCATTTTAGTTGCTTGACTGATATCTATATGGTCTACTCCAACACTAAATGACGAAATAACTTTTAATTTACACGAAGCATTCATAATCTCAGCATTAATTTTATCTGTAAGCATACAGAGTAATCCATCTTTACCTTGGATGTTTGAAAGAATCTTTTTATGATCTGGAGGTTCTGCTCCTTCATGTACAGTAATATCACAGTGACTAGATAATAATTCAAGTCCTATTTTTGGAATCTTACGCGTTACGTAAATACTAGGTTTATTCAAAACCAATTGACCACTTTATTGGATGCAAATAAATCTGTATGTTATATATCATAAAAATGAATAATAGATATCAATCAAAGTTCTCTGAATTTTAGAATAAACTTCATTGCTTAAGAATGGGTAGCACTGATTCTTCTTAATATGGATTTTTAGTTTATGAAAATTTCAATATAAAAGTTAACTCAATGAATAGCCACATCTTTAGATATGTGTCTATTTAATTGTTCAACCGCTATTTTAATTTGATTCATACTTAATCTATTATCCATGTTGGTCTACAATTAGCCACTGGGAACGTATTTATAGGTGCTACTTGATATTATTGACCTAAATATGACAAGATGATTTATATGGGTGAAAAATTGAACATTCAAGATAAAAAAATAATCCGTTCTCTAATTAAGAATCCGAGATTATCAGATAATAAAATAGGTAATCTAACTGGAGTTCCAATACGGACAGTAAACCGTAAAAGAAAGAAACTGGAAGAAAAAGGTTTACTGCGTTATTATGCTGAACTCAAAATGGGGTCTAAAGGAACTGAAAGATTCAATGCAAGACACATGTATCTTGTAAAGTTTAGAATTGGTATTTCTCAAAACCAAATAATAGATGAAGTGAAAGTAGAACCTAATGTTGGAACTATTTTCACTGAATTTATTTACGAATCACATTTAGCTGAAATAGAGGGACATACAGCTCTTGTTCTGATAATTGAAGGTTCATCTGATGATGAAATAAATACAAGTTTTAATGAAATAATTATTCCATCACTTGAAAAAAACCATGGGAGAGGTTCTATAATACAAATCACTACATTAAGGGTCGGAAAACCTATTCGTTTATTTCATAATTATCTACCTATGGTAAATATGGAAAAAGGTAAAATCAAAAGCGATTGGGATGAATCCGCTATCTTTGTAGCTTAATTCAAATTTTTTGAAATTCCTTTATTATCTGAATATTTGTATATATTCCATATGTCTATATATTATAGTTTCACTAATATGAAATCAGAATCTTGAATATTGATGAAATAGATCGAAAAATTCTGAAAGAATATTCTAGAGATGCCCGATTATCTTTTAGGGAAATAGCTAATCGGATTAATGTTGCAGTTGGAACTGTACTTTCCAGAACTAAGAAGATGGAAAAAGATGGAGTTATCCAGAATTATACTGTTTTATTGAACAATGATAAATTGGGATATCCTCTAACTGCCGTTACTGAAATAACAGTCTCGGAAGGAAAGCTTTTACAAGTAGAAAACAAGATAGCAAAACTACCGTCTACTTGTGCGGTGTATGATGTTACCGGTCTATCAGATGCATTAGTAATTGGTAAATATAGAAGTAAGACAGAGTTAAGTCATTTTACTAAGCTCCTGCTTTCTCTCCGTCACGTGGAACGAACCAACACTCATCTTGTTCTGAATTCAATAAAAGAAGATTTCAGAATGCCATTATGAAAATCACCAAAAAATATTGTATTCGTTTGTTCCTAAACTTGGATTATGTAGACTGTTTTTTCAAGTGCGAAGAAAATGCTGCTTGAATCTAAAATGCTTTAGAATATAAATTATAGGGTAAATGGACCGGGGGGGATTTGAACCCCCGACCTTCCGAGTGCAAGTCGGATATTCTACCACTGAACCTCCGACGTTATATGTCGATTCTACATAAAACGATACCGGCCCAGCTGGATTTACGGCCCGTCTTGAAGGGTAACTTCAATCGGAAATAAAGATTATCAAAAAAAGTTGTTGATTATTTCTTATTGTTCGCTAATAGCGAACTAGCTTTTTCATTAATAGTTTTTACAAAAAGATTAATTCTTCCACCAAAATCAGTTTCAACTTGACGCCAAGTGACAAGCAAATCGTTAGAGATAATCGAGATATCTTTTTCCAACCAATTCTCCAAACACTCTTCAAGATCTAGTTTAGCATCAAGTATCTCCGTTAAATCATCATTAACGCCAACTTCCCAGATCTTTACATCTTGGGGCATAATATATCCACTTTATTGATATATTCAATACTTTTTATTTGTATCTAAAATAAGTAGAATTGAGATATCATATCCATCCTACCACTGAACTACCGGCCCAATATTGAAAAAAGATATTACTGAAAGTAAGAAATTATGATAAAAGCATTTTCATAAAATAATGTTTAGACAACTTAGTTTAATGCAACCTTAAGACTATTCTTTTATTCAACACTATTGGATTATCTGCCTCTTCTTTTGAAGGTGCGTTGACTTAACTTTGTACATACTGGACATTCAAATGACCCTTCACCTGAAGGATTCATCTTAATCTTATGTTTTGAGCAGATTTCATTCATAATTTCTGGCATCACTAAAGACAAAGTTTCGACCTATTTCTCTTTTTTGTATTATCTGTCTTTATGCTTTATTATTTCTATATTTTTCAATTTATTTATCAGAAAGAGATTATCTTTTTTATTTTATTCACTAACAATGATTTGTTAAATCAATTCCCCATCTAATCATTCTAAAAAATGTAAAGTTATTACTTTGCATTCTTGGTCATTAACAGATGAATTGTTACTGAGATAGCTATTATGAAAAGGATTAATCTTAAAATTGGGTGAGTGACAATGGTGAATACCGTAAATAATATTGTAGCCCAAAGCGTTATGACAGTAATTATTTTGGCTCTTATTGGTATTCCTTTCCCTGATCGATAATCACTAATATATTTTCCAAACCATCGATTTCCTATTAACCATTTGTAAAATCTGTTTGAACTTCTAGAATAGCAGGCAGCAGAAAGTAAAAGAAAAGGAGTCGTAGGCAGAATTGGCAGTATTATCCCGAGGACCCCTAATCCTAAAAAAAAAGTTCCCGCAACAATTAAAACTCCTCTCATGAATTTATTAGACTTATGTTCTTGCAAGGGAATTTACTCCTACAATATCAAGTATATAATTTTGCATCTTCCTGAAAAGCTGTTTTCTATAAAAATATGGTAAAATCTAATAAATTCTCACCAAGACATTCTTTCTTAATGTCTTTTAAATATGTAAATTGTTTATTTCTCTATTTTATAAACTATGACAAGCATACAATATAGTTTTATTATGTTGACTTTTTTTTCAATAAATCTAAATATTAAGTTTGATTTATTTTGTAATCTAGAAAGATTTAATCGTTGTTAACCATTAGCTAAAGGCAGCCCGGTTCCGGTTTAGCCCGGTGGAAGAGAAATATTTCTCTACCGAATGTAGTGGTCAAGCACAGGTGAGAAACCTCTTGAATATCGGCCTTTGGCCAATAATTGGAAGAGAGCCGGTGACGCCAGTTCGAATCTGGCCCGGGCTACCAATATCAGC
>Ga0066827_10000005_pt1 | contig 90870 bp, 100 predicted proteins | sample ETNtaG_34_FD_65609 | JGI IMG/M metagenome (GOLD analysis project Ga0066827, IMG submission 65609) | Marine microbial and viral communities from oxygen minimum zone, Eastern Pacific Ocean - ETNP201306SV51 | ecosystem: Environmental > Aquatic > Marine > Oceanic | place: Pacific Ocean: Eastern... | reverse complement strand
AAATCAAGGAGAGCAATAAAAGCATCTAAAGAAAAAATTGAGTATTTAGTTGAAAAATTTCAGGAACTAAAAGAAATGGATTGAATTTATCGATAACTAATGGGGTTGTGTGTGTGGGCTTACCAGTAAACCGTGTGAACTTACTCAAAAATCTCATATCAATCAAGTTATTTTTGATAGTTCTTGGGAAGCATCTGAAGCTTTTGAACTTGATAGAAGTAAGAATGTTGTTTCTTGGGTAAAAAATGATCATATTGGTTTTGTAATAAATTATATTTATAGGGGGGTCATCCACAAATATTATCCTGATTTCTTAATAAAAATGATAAACGGGAAAATGTTGGTTTTAGAAATCAAATGAATAGATGATCAACAGAATAAAACAAAACGAAAATATTTGGATGAATGGATCAATGCAATTAATACTGATGGTAGATTTGGAAAATGGGTATGGGATGTCTCATTTAGAACATCAGATATACATGATAAACTCATTAAACATTCCAAAATATAAACGCTGGACAAATCAGTCAAGTATCGTTAAAATATTAAAACTCGTTATTGATGTAAAAACAATTTGAACATAAATATTCTCCATATGTATGGCAGTATACTGCAAACATAGCAACAAAAATAAAGTATCATCTGTAAGCAATTCAACCATGGGAAAATTGATTTATGTCCTTCTTGACGGCGTAGGGGATAGACCAAATCCAAAACTGAATCACCTTACACCTTTGGAAGCAGCTTATACCCCAAATCTCGATAAGCTAACAAGAGATGGAATAACAGGAATTGTCCATCCGGTAGGTAAAGGCATCTCTCCTGAATCAGATATTGCAGTTTTCTGTATGCTCGGATATGACCTTTCTTCAAACTACTTTGGTAGAGGAGTAGTTGAAGCTGTAGGTGTAGGAATGAATTTTAAGAATGGTGACCTAGCTTTAAGAGGCAACTTTGCTACGCTTGGAGATAAAGGCATAGTGATTGATAGACGGGCTGGTCGTAATCTTTTACAAAAAGAAGCAAAAGACCTAGCTGATTCGCTCAAGAAAATTAAACTCTCACACAATGCTACTTTTGAATTTGTACCAACGATTGCACATAGAACAGTATTGAAGATTGAAGTAAATGGCAAGAAACTTTCTGCTGAAATAAGTAACACTGACCCTGCTTATGACCGAATTGGTGGAATAGGGGTTGCCAAAGAAACAAGTGGTGGATTATATTTACAAAAGGCTGAACCTTTGAAAGACAATGAAGAAGCAAGATTAGCAGCATATCTTGTAAATGAATTTACTGAAAAAGCAATATCTGTCCTCAAAACTCATGAAGTAAATGTCAAAAGAGTAAGAAACGGAATGAGACCCGCCAATGTTCTGCTACTTAGAGATGCAGGAAACACCCTCCCAAAAATTAAAAAAATACCGAATCTACACAATACAAAATTTGCATCTATCCTAGATATGCCTGTTGAGAAAGGAGTTGCAAAAATAACCGGCATGAGAGATTATAAAGCAGGCAACACATCAGATTATCATATCAAAGCAAAAAAAACCATAGAACTTTTGCAGATATACGATGCTGTTTACATTCACATCAAAGGTCCAGATGAGCCAGGACATGATGGAGACGCGAAACTCAAGAAAAAAATTGTTGAGACAATTGATTCAGAATTCTTCCACACATTAACCCAAAAAGTAGATATTAAAAATACAATATTTCTGGTTTCAGCGGATCACTCTACCCCATGTATCATAAAGGGGCACAGTGCAGATCCAGTACCAATACTTATTTCTGGTCAAAATATAGAACGTGACAATGTTTGCAGATTCACAGAGAAAGAAGCAACAAAAGGGAGATTAGGGGTAATGATGGGAAAAGATGTTTTGTCAAAAGCACTATCTTTGAGAAAGGCATAATAAACAATTTCAAACTTATCAACAGAATGCCATTATTTCTTTAAATGAATAATCTCATTAATTAATTCAAAACAATTCATCATTGATTATGAATAGCACATCATTCCGGTGAATAAGCTAATGAAATTATGTTTGCACAGGTTATCATATCTACCGATATGATTACGAATAGAACCACGCTGACTTCTGCGTGGAAGTTTTTTTTATTTTGTATTAATTGAGTGAATTATACCGTTAGTGAAAGGCTACTTCTTTCCAACTATAAGCTCGATAGTGGATACACTTCGAATATCCTCACCTTCACCAAGTTTTTCTGTGTCTATTTCTACTTTCTTGATAGCATACACGTTATTTCCAAGGCGCTTTGTCACTATTTCAGCGACGTCCACAGCTCTTGATATTGCCATGCCACGTGCTTTTAGAACTATTTCTCCACTGGCAGTTAGCTGGATGAGCGATGACATCGCATAACTCATTACAGGTTTTTTGCCAATATAGATATGATTTGAAGAAGCCCTTACAGGTGCAGTCTTTTCAGCTTGTACTTGCACAGGAGTAGTCTTTTTAGGTTCAGAGGCTGGAGCAGGTTTCTTCTCAGTCACAGATGTTGGCTTTGGTGCTGGTGAAAGAGTCTTTGCTACTTTAGTTGGAGCAGACTTGATTTCGGTTTTTTTCTCAGATTCATTTTTTGACATACTGGTCAGCTAATATTAAAGGTGGAAAACAGACTATATTAAATTTACTTTTTAGTAAAATATCTTAATACATTAGTGCATCAATTGGAATATCTTGGTACACATCATTTGGGAGTGACCGTCGAATTGATAATGGAAGCGCATGTTTTTCAATTTCTAGCAATGCCAAACTAATAGGATCTGTAATATCTGATGGGACATGAATAAATGAAGGAGCACCAAGTGCTAATTGAAGAGACCTAGCTCCAATTACCCTAGCTCGTTCAAACCTTGTCAGTCTTGGTGGACCTATAGAGATAGATATTTTGATTTTTTTTTCTTTACTAGCTTTTGCAGCATTTTTCCCAGTTTTTTTCTTGGACACGACTTTCTCTTTTTTAGTAGTAACTAATCACCATCAAACTCCATATATTCAATATCTCAGAAAAAAGAGAGCAAATAAATCTTACTAAATTTGGCTAATATGTTACAAATATTATGAGCTTAAGTTCCATTAGCGAGATATTTTAGAAAAACTTTGTGTTATTGAATTTTAGACTTAAAATATGTTACCAATTGTAATAAAAACAATTTCTGATTAAAACTTAAAAATTACGGGTTAACACATTAATTTTAACAATGGAACAATCCGCATCAAAAATTGAAATAAAAATATTTGTTACTGGAAAAGGAGAATCAAAAGCTGAGATATACAGACACTTAGCCCCGATTACAGTCAATAAAATAACTAATAAAATGCCTTTACAGGGTAGAGTAAGCAGATTAAATAACAATATAGTCTGTATTCTAGCTGAAATATTTGTAGGAACAGAGAAAGGCAGAACGAAATTTACTCAGGGAGATATTGCACTTTTACCATTGAATGGGTCTATCTGTATATTTCTTAAGGACACCACATCAATTCGACCAATGAGCCTAATAGGAAAAATTGTTTCTAACCTAGAAATTCTGGAAAGCTCTGGGCGCGGGGACTTAATAACTATCAAGAAAATTTAGCTATTTGTGCACTATAAGATTGCCAGAGTTACTCATAAAATCAAGAAACCCAATGAAACCAGATTAGAGGAAGATTATTGAAATTCAAAGATAATAAATGAAAGTTCCATTATTCTAGAATAATGATTTAGTTTACTTTATATTCTGTATGAGTCTAATGGTGATTGACGAACTCGTGGAAAAAGAAGAATTAACAAAACTATGGAATATCAATTGCGGAGATATAACCCAATTAATTCAAGATTTCATTTCAAACAGTGTTAACGATGCGGGAGCAGAAGGAGTAGTAATAGGATTAAGTGGGGGAATAGATTCTACAGTAGCAGTTTATCTTGCAGCAAAAGCTCTTCCAAGTGAAAAAATATTGGCTCTAAGTCTCCCAGACTATCGAATTACTCCAAAATCAGATATAGGTGATGTTGAAAGTATTGCAAAAAACCTAGGAATAGAGCTACAATCAATAGAAATAACGAAAATCCATAACAGTTTCTTGAAACATCTTAAAAGAGAAAAAATTGCAGAAGGAAACCTAAAAGCTCGAATTCGAATGTCTCTGATATATTACCAGAGCAATCTTCACAATAAGATAGTGATAGGAACAGGAGATAGAAGTGAGATTTTATTAGGTTATTTCACTAAATTTGGAGATGGAGGATCAGATATTCTTCCAATAGGAGATTTATACAAGACACAATTGAAAATATTGGGTAGACACCTAAAAGTACCTGAAAAAATACTGGGAAAGGAAAGTTCACCATACCTCTGGGAAAATCAAACAGCTAAAGGAGAGATAGGGTTGTCCTATGAAAAGATCGATATGATTTTACATCTTCTTTATGATAAGAATAAAACACCTGAAGAAGTTGGACGAATCATTAGAGACTCCTCTGCGATTAAGAAAGTTCAAAACATGAATAAAAAAAGTCACCATAAACGAAATCAGTCTCCAATATGTAAAATACTACATTAGAATATTGAGTCCATTTCATAATTGATCACATTTGTTGATTAACTATCTTAAGCAACAATTTCATCCACCTAGACGCTTTAACCTCATTTTAGTAACACCCTCCAAAATCACAACGAACAAAATCCCAAATAAAATTCCAAGTATCTGCGCTGGGATTTCATCCATACCCATCCGTTTTGAAATATTATAAGAAAATCCCCAAGCAAATAAGGCAAAAGATATCAATAGAATTAATGATGTTTTAGAATTCTTAGACCTAGCCTTATTATCCAATAGGTTAATCGCAATATTTCCAGTCTTTAATTGTTTCTGGAAATAAGAGAATATTTTTCGTCAATCAACTATCATAAGAATATTTGGGAAAAGTTTTTTATCTCTTCTCAAAAGGCGTGACAATAAGAGTGTTTCACATGAAGACGAATCCTTGTGCAGCAATAATTGGTGCAGGCCGAACTAGGTTTACTGAACGTTGGGAAGAAGATCCTAAGGCCATGATAGGAATGGCAGGTATGAAAGCATTTGAATCGGTTGATAAAGGTATCAAAAGGAATGAAATAGAAGCAGGTTTCTTTGGGAGCTTCTTATATCAAGTAACAAATAAAATAGGTCTCGTACCTGGGTATATGTCCCGTGAACTTGGTTTAAATGTGCCTATGATTAATACAGAGGCAGCCTGTGCATCAGGTGGACTAGCATTACATAACGCTTGCTTAGGGATTGAATCAGGCAGATATAACGCTATTTTAGTAGCAGGTTTTGAAAAAATGAGTGATCGACAAGATAAGATTATCGATGATCTAATGTTTGCAGCAGACCCTTATGAATTTGAGGCCGGCTATAACTTTCCAGGGTTATACGCAACAATGATGACCCGATATATGTATGAGTTTGGTAATAACGATTCAAGATGCAGTGAGGCTCTTGCACAAATATCCGCAAAAAACCATCATCATTGTATCAAGAACAAATATGCACAATTTAAGGATAAAGGAGAAATCTCAGTTGAAGATGTTCTGAATTCAAGAATGATAGCTAATCCTATTCGAATTCTTCATAGTTCTCCAATTTCAGATGGGGCAGTTGCACTTATTATCACTAAACCTGAAATTGCGAAAAAATATACCGACACACCAATTTATATCATGAGTAGCCAAGAGACCACTGACCACGTCTCACTCTATACTAGAAATAAGATTACAAGCGTGATGTCTACTCGTTTAGCAGTTGATCAAGCTTTAAAAGAAACAGGATTAACAATTAATGATATAGATATTGCTGAGGCACATGATTGTTTTTCTATAGAAGAAGCTTTCTTCCTTGAGGATTCAGGTTTTTATGATGAAGGAAAAGCATGGAAAAATATCTATGAAAGCTACGAGTCATTTAAAGGGTCAGGTCATATTCCATATTTAAAAAATGGGAAAGAACTAACTGTTAACCTCGGTGGTGGATTGAAAGCAGATGGACACCCTGTTGGTGCCACGGGAATTAGACAAGCTTTCGAGGTTTTTAAGCAACTTCGAAAGGAAGCAAATGAAAATCAAATTGATAGAGAAGTTAATACTGCTATGTGTCACAATGTAGGTGGGACAGGTGGAATTGCAACAGTTCATATTTTAGCGAGGGATATTCAATGAGTGAACCCATTGCAAGGCGTAACCTTCTGGTAGAATACAGACTGCGGACTACCAAATGTCTGAATTGTGGTAACACATATTTTCCTCCAAAATATTTTTGCAACAACGAAGGTCGCAGTAGCAAGATGCTTGAAGTTGACAATTTTTATGAGAAAGGAGAATTCTATTCAGGCAGTGTAATAAATGAGCCTACTAACCGATTTAATCATCTGGACACATTTGTATCAGCAATAATATCATTTAGAGAAAGTAAGATACGTATTCCTGGAAGAATTACTGACTATATTGCTCCTAAAGCCATTAAAGTCGAGGAGTTTGTTGGAAAAAAGGTAATACCGAGATTTAGGAGAAGTTATAGTGATGGAAGAGACGGCTTAATACACTATTCTAGCCACAACTTCTCCTTAGAAGATGATTATTATACCCATCAAAAATATAAAGTAACAAAACCAACAAACATCAATGGAAAACCAGGGATAGTTGGATATGGAGTTTATTTACCAAAGTTTAGGATAAAGAATGATGAACCTGCACTAGGTGTTCTTGAAAGAAGTTTACCATTTGCTGATGAAGATACAACTACTTTTGCAGTAGAGTCAGGAAAACGCGCCATTATTCATTCAGCAATAAACAACAATGAAGTGAGAAAGTGTTTTGTTGGTTCAGAATCCTCACCGTACGCAGTCAAACCATCAATGGCAACAGTAATTCAAGTTCTTGAGTTAGGAGAAAAAATGAATGGTGGTTTCTTTTCAGGAGGAATAGATTCTCAATTTGCTTGCAAAGCAGCCACAGATTTAATTATTGATGCAGCTGGATTGGTAGCATATCCAGTTTTTAAAGGTAAATATGTAATGGTTATTGGAGCTGATAATTCTCAAGCATCACCAGGAGACAGATTGGACTATACTGTGGGTGCAGGAGGAGTAGCATTAATATTTGGACGTGATGATGTTATTGCAACTTTAGATCATTACTTACCTTATACATCAGATACCCCAGACTTTTACAGGAGAGAAGGAGAGAAGTACCCACGTCATGGAGGAAGATTCACAGGACAACCAGCATATTTTAAGCATGTAGTAACTTCTATGAAGACTCTCATGAAGAATACTGGTTTAAAGAATAATGACATTAATCATGTTGCCATTCACTCACCAAATGCCAAATTCCCAGTACAAGCAGCCCAAGAAGCAGGTTTTGAAAAGAAACAGTTTGAGACAGGTTTGGTAGTTAAGAAAATTGGAAACCTATACTCAGGTTCCACTCTAGCAGCACTTAGTGCTATACTTGATATTGCAAAACCAGGAGAAAGAATCTTGATGACAAGTTATGGGTCAGGTTCAGGAAGTGAATCATACATTTTCACTGTAACTAACCAGATAGAAGAAAAAAGAAAACAAACCATTTCAGTAAAAGAACAGGTTGAAAATCCGAAAAAAGAATATGTTGATTACCATACATACCGAAAATGGAAAGATATTTTTTATCACTAAAACCATAATCTATCGAGATTAAGAGTACCCATTCTGATTTAAGAAAAGATTAAGAAATTTAGTTCCCTCCACAATTCCAAGTGACCCTTCTTTTACAGACTCTTCGTCATACCGCTCTACTTTGTCACCTCTATCAACTTGATTAGAATAAATAGCAAATGGTACGGGACTACGTAAATGAGCTCCATCAGTAGTTCGTGTTGTATGATCAGGTAAAACGGCTATTGTGTAATCTTCTGTTAGTCCATCCAATATTCTACCCAAAAGCCGATTGTCAAGATCTTCTATTGTTTTTACTTTTAGATTGATATCACCTACATGACTGGCTTCATCTGGAGCCTCCACATGAACCAATACTAAGTCGTAATCATTTAAACTCTTCAATGCATAATCTGCTTTTCCTTCATAGTCAGTATCATAATAACCGGTTGCACCAGGAACCTTGATTACATCCATCTCCAAGTATCTTCCTATACCATTTACAATATTTACTGCAGATATCACAGCACCCTTAACCCCAAATGATTCTTTCAAAGACCTAAGATTAGGTCGTCGACCTTGTCCCCAAGGCCACATCATATTAGCTGGGTTTTTCTCAGACTTGATTCTTGCCAAGTTCACAATATGGTTTTGAAGAATTTTGTATGAATCCATAATAATTTTGTTAAGCATTTCAGCAGTTGATTTTCCCGATTCATCAACTGCTTTAATAAGAATTGAATCTATGTCAGTATTGATAGCATCGTGAGGAGGTGTACATAATATTTTATCCGAATATTTTGTACCCCGAAGCACAAGAAGATGGCGGTAGCTAACTCCCAAATAGAACTCAATAGACTCTGATTGTTCTAAATAATCCTTTAATGATTTTAATAAATCTCTTGACTCATTTGTCGTGATATGACCTCCAGAATGATCTTTAAGGACCCCATCAATTACCGTTACAAGGTTACACCGTAATGCTATGTCATTCTTATTCAGATGTATACCTTGTCCAGCTGCTTCAAGTGGACCTCTACCAGTATTTAATTTTGAAGGATTATTCCCGAAAATTGATAAAAAGGCTGAATCAGTTCCTGGATCACTACCAATTGGAATAGTTTTCACCAGACCAGTTAATCCCCTTGAAGCGATAAAATCCATATTAGGATGCTTAGCTACCTGCAAGGGAGTTCTATTACCCAGCTCTTCTAGGGGTACATCAGACATTCCATCTCCAATAACGAGAATATATTTCAAACATTATCTAGAAATATTGCCCATTTCATAAGCCTTTTCATAGGGTTAGAGAGAATTGGATTATATGTAGACAAATCATAAAATTGTGTCTTTAAACGATATGAGGGTTATACTGATTTTTTTAATAGTTAATCAATAATTATTGCATCATTAAATCCATCCACTATGATTTGTTGACCACTAGTAAAATCGAAAGCATCAGGATTATCCACCATCGGTATTTCACCCATTATTGCACCAACAGCTACTATTGCTTCAGCTTCTTTACACACAATCGCAGCTGGGGCTTTCCCATTCTTTGATAATTGTAGAAGAATATAGGACCCTACAGTTGAACCTTTACCTGTAGGAAAAATTAGAACCTTGCCCTTTATAGATTTTCCAAAGAGTGGATGTCCCCTTTCCACCACTACACCAGTATTAGGATCTACTCCTCCGAAAAAGCTGATTGGGATATGCGAAACTAAAGCTTTACCTATTCCTTTACCTTGAAAAATAGTGCGGCATTTTATCATATTCAAATTAATCACTAAAAATACTAATCTCAGGCGAATCCTTTCACAGCAATATCTACGCAACGGCCCGTAGTTCCAAATACCACTTCAACGTTAGAAGCTGAAGGGCTATATACTGCGGCTTTTCCTGAATTTACAGCCATAGTTTTGAAGTCCAATTGTTCAATAGGTGCAACTACCATACAACAATCAGTGTAAACTTCACCTCCAGCCTTTACAATATCTCTAAGATAACCAAATCTTTCCGCCATCAATTTCACACCTACTGATGTGAATATCCAAAATTTTGTATTTTTAGCAATTTTTTTCCCTTTAACAAGTGTAGCTATTTTCTTCATCTCACTTAATGAAGCATGAGGACAACCTATAGTCACCAAATCTACAGGCCCAGATTGAATAGTACTAAGTGAATCATAAGAAGAAACCAGTTCATCAGAAGTGAAACTTATCGTTTCAATTCCTCCTACCTTTATTGAATTTGATTCAGGTGTAACACTCTCAACATGGTATAAAGCAACTCCACCAGATGCAGCTAATGCAGCTGCAAGAGATTTCAAGCTATCAACACTCGGATTTTTAATACCTGTAAAGTATGGAACCCCATTATTCACTTTTTTGCCTATTGAAATACCTAAAGCACTAAAATCGCTTTCCTCATGAAGATGAACATCTAAATCGATACACATTGTTGGTTGGCGGTTTTCATCAAGATGATATCCGTAATTTGCAGTCTTACCAATTAGAGCCGATGCTAATGCAGATGGTCCACCTTCCCTATTTGTTCTTGCACCTAAGATGGAATTTGCATAACAGACTGCTGAAGACTCTGACCAAGCTATATGGTCCTTAAACTTTGGACTGTGTCCGGATAAATAAGGAGTACAAGAACATAAAGTCTTGACTCCAAGTTTAGAATACACATCGATAATCTGCATCTGTTTTCTAGCAAATTCTTCAGCTATTCCCATTTGTCTCCAAAGACGAAGGTCTATTCCTGTTGGATTGAGTGTAGAGGGTATCACAACTTTCTCAGACAACATGGATTCTATCCAATGAAGTCCTGCATCACCTATTGTTTTGTAACTTACTCCTGAAATTTGGGTAGATTCGATATCTATTAGTTTATCAGCATTAAATATTTCTCCAAGAGCAACGAGAATTTCCATAGCTTTCTGCTTAACAGGTCCATCACCACCTTGCATAATTGCCATTTCTGAATCGTTAAGATCTAATTGCCTTCCACCTTTTCGAAATCTCGTTTATTCCTATTAAGAGGAATAGTTGCATCTATAATCCATTTTGCTGAAACTCCTGTACCTGCTGAAGAGGGGTCAAGAGAAGAACTCCTGGCACCTTTTACAAACGTTATTCCCTCATCAGGTTTTAGTCGGGTTGCTAGAGCCCATTCAACACTTTCCGAATTATTTACATTAATATCGTTATCCACAACAATTACTCTCTTTAGACTCGGATGAGCAGAAAGAGCAGCGAGCCCAGCATTCTGACCTTCACCTTCATGCCTTTTATTTATTGAAACAACTGCATGAAGCCATCCTCCTCCACCTCTTGTTAACACAACATCCTTAACTGAAGGAACAGTATTTTTAACAATATTCAGTATTCTTGGCTCTTGAGTGAGACCCATTAGAAGTCGATGTTCAGTCCATCCTGGAAGGATGATTTGCCAGATAGGATTATTCTGCAAATACACTTTTTCGACTTCAAAAACAGGTTCGCGCCGAATCTTATCCCAAGTACCGGTTATATCCACAAACGGTCCTTCATCCTCAACTTCATTGTGAAGCAGATTACCAACCATTACCACTTCCGTTTCTATAGGGACATCTATTCCATCCATTTCCAGACATTTCAATCCTCCTTTCAGAAATGTATTTGCCAATTCAATTTCGTTCATATTCTGATATGATGTTGCAGCCGCTAAAGAAATAGCTGGATGAACACCGCAGATTGCAATTACTTTGGTATGTTTTCTTTTTTGTTTATTCTTATTATAGATGTTAGAAAGATCACGTGGTACGATACGAACTGAGAAACGATTTTTATCAATGTACATTATCCTGTGAAAGGAAGCATTTTGCAATCCAGTATCTGGGTCTTTTACCAAGAAGATAGTTGCCGAAGAGTAATATCTTTTCTTCTCTGGATAAAACATCACTAAAGGAATATCTCTCATAATATCGCTAGCATCAATTTCATTTTTTAGAAAACCTGCAGTACTAACCTTACTGTATTTTGTCGGTTTATTCATAGATTCTGCTAAAGTATCTAGCAGGAGGTCTGTATGAACACCAAGAACATCTGCGAAAACTTTTCTTGATGTACAAATATTACCAACAATCTTCCAAGTTGGATAATCTTTGATATGATTAAACAATACTGGTCTGTCGTTTTCCCTTAGATGTTTTGAGATTTCGAGTCTTGTGGATACATCTTCATTAATCCGTGTTAGAGGTATTTGCTCAAGATAATCATTCAACAATTTTTCTTACTCCATCATTAACAATTATAAGCTATTTATCTTACAAGAATCAGTTAATTCATAATTCAATTTATCAATATTTACATTTTAAGAATAGTTATGTATTTTAGCTAAATTCATGGCTGTGGCTTTGTAAACGTCTATGCTAGAGAGATATTCATCTATTTCTATGAATTCATTTCGAGTATGTGAAAGATGTGGGTCACCGGGACCATAGGTTACCACGGGAATACCAAGTTGGTGTCCTAGAAGATTCATATCTCCAGTTCCAGTTTTTCTTAAGAGTAAAGGTCGTTTTTTCCTCACTTGCAATACACCCCTAATTATTGCACGTACCAATATGGATTTTTTGTCTGTTTCGAAGGGTTCTGTTACATCATCTACTTTTAACTTAACCTTTGAGAAATTTGTATCAGATTGAAACTTATGAACAATCTTTTCAACTTCTTTTGCTATCCAATCCGCTGATTTTTGAGGAGGTATTCGCATATCAACCGTAGCTTTACATTTTTCAGGAGTTGTATTATGTGAAGAACCTCCATGAATCCCAGTAAGACTTGCAGTTACAGAAGAATATCGATTAGACCCAGTATTTTCTAGAGTAAAACTCTTTATTGCATCCCAAACCTCGTAAATACTTTCTATTGCATTCTCAGCTACCCAAGGTGCACTTGCGTGTAAACTTGGAGCACCACAAGTTATGGTAAAACCAAGTCGGCCTTTGTAACCTATTGTTACATTATCAATACCACTTGGCTCTCCGAAAATGGCGTAATCTGCAGTTACACCACTATCAATGAGTGTTCTTGTTCCAAGTCCGTTACCTTCTTCATCACTTACTGCAGCAACGACGACTTTCCCAATATTGGATTCATTTTTTAGATCAGACCCCGCAATCAACATGGCTGCAAGTGAAGATTTTGCATCACAAGCACCTCTTCCGTGTATTGTTTCTTTGATGATTTTTACAGGCTGTTGTCCTGGAACAGTATCCATATGTCCACTGAGCAATATTATGGGAGTTCCTGAACCTATTTCACCAATTACATTATTGGCTTCATCTATTTTTACATTATCATAACCCAGTTCATTCTTCATTCTCTTCGCAAGATATTCTGAGAGTGGTGCTTCCTGAAGTGATGGAGTATAAATCCCAAGCATTTCTGTCAATAAATTTATCGCATTTTCATTTTGCATGTCTATCATCTGTCAGTGTTTTAGGTCAATGAGGTAGTCTAGCATCAAACTTGGTATGTCAACGCCTGTTATAGGTACAGTGTTTCTAAATTCGATTGTGTTGTTCACTTCGTGAACTAATAGTCCATCTGGTGATTCCATTAAATCTACTCCGAATAAGCCTTCACCCATGGCAGTAGCGGCCCTCAGACATAGGTCTTCTAACTCATTTGTTACAGGATAGTTCTCTGCTTTACCCCCTCGGGCAGTATTAGTTTTCCAAACACCTTCTGCGGATATACGATAAATAGCTGCCACAACTTTATCACCTATGACAAATGCACGAATATCACGTGGAGGTCTTTTCACTTTCTCCTGAATATAGTAATTTTGGTATATGGGAAACATATGCTCACGGTCTTCTAGTATCGACTCTGCACTTTCAGAATCATTCATCAGTGCAATTAATCTTCCCCAGCTTCCCATCGTAGGCTTCAAGACAGCAGGATAACCAAGTTCTTCTAGTGCTTTTAATGAACTTTCTTGAGTGAAAGCTAAATATGTTTTTGGAACAGGTATACCTGCATTTACCATTTTTAATGTTGAGTTCAGTTTGTTTCCAGCTGTAAATGCTTCGTGAAGTCCATTCACTACTTTTACACCTTTAGATTCAAGAAATGCTGTAATGTGAATACTCCTGAAGTAACTTACACACCTCTGGAGAACTATATCACCAAATTTTTCTTGATAGTCTTTATGTAAATCTAAGTATAAATCTTTTGAACATATCATATTAAGATCTATATTTTTCCTATCAGCAGCTTTTGCAAGCATCTTCTCTTCTGTACGTACTACATCATATAGCATTGATATTTTCAATTCAATTATTCACCCCAGTCTTCTCCTTCTACCTGAGCAGGTCTCAACTCAAAAGAATCTTTAGATATCTTGTGTACCTCGAATGATACTCCACAGTCAGGACATGTCACAATTTCACCTTTAATTACATCCTCAGGTATAGGAATTTCTCCTTCACATTCTAAACACTTCAAGATTTCACCTCCTTGAAACACCTTTACTTTAGACGCTGCCTATTGATATTGTTTTCAACGTCAATCATTTTTTCCTCCATTTCCTCAGATAATTTAAGTTCAAAAAGGTCACCTGTCCGAAGGTTCTTTAATCCCTTTGTCAATTTTAAGGCGTCCTCTGAGTTGGGAGTTAATCCTAAGAGATTCATTAGAAACGCAGCTTCTGTTCTTCCAGCTAATTCACCAATAATTACACTTCTTTGGTTACCCACAATCTTTGGAGGAACGAACTCATAAGCAGCTGGATTTCGAATAATGGCTGCTATGTGTGTTCCAGCCTTATGTTTATAGGCGTTTTCACCAACTAAGGGTTTTGATGCCGGAGTCTTTGTGGATGTATAATTTGTAATAAGTTCTGAAAGCTCTTTCAGCATTTCCATTCTAACATTAAGATCCATCCTGTATATCATTTTAAGTGCCATTGCAACTTCGGCCAATGGAACAAGACCTGTCCTTTCACCCAATCCATCGATGCTTGTGTGAACCATGGTTGAACCTGCTTCTAGGCCAGCCAGAGAATTGGCTAAAGCTAATCCCATATCATTATGACAATGCATATCAATGGGAGTATCTACTTTTCCATGAATTATTTTTACAAGATTATGCATTCCACGGGGCGACATTATGCCAAGAGTGTCAGGTAAGCTTATTCTATCTGCTCCTGCATTTGTAACTGCAATACACATCTCTTCAAGAAATTTAGGGTCAGCTCTGGTTGCATCTTCTAAAGTAAATCTCATCTTTAATCCATGACTCTTAGCATATTCGACAGCATCTACAGCTCTTGTTATAGCGTCTTCCCGCGATATCCTTAGTTTATATTTTAAGTGGATATCTGATACGGAATGATACATAGCTATCCATGAAGCATTACAGCGTAGAGCTACATCTATGTCCTTTGGAAGGGCACGAAGATGGGCAACAATCTCAGCACTAAGACCTGCCTTTAGCATCGCTTTACAAGATTCTTCATGATTTTCAGAAACTATTGGACTAATTTCTATAAAGTTTACACCAAAATAATCTAGAATCCAAGCTATCTGAAGTCTCTGACGCAAAGTGAAGGATACTCCAGGAGCTTGTTCACCCTCTCTCAAAGTAGTATCCAATATCATTACAGATGGTGGCAGAATATTTTCAGACCCATTGTATTCGTATGCGTGAGCATTTGGATTTGGTGTATCGTTTTCCATTTTTTACTACTTTACTTTCAGTTAATATCAGAAGAGTATTTAACGTTTATCGTTAATTATTAACGCAATGTCTTCAATATTATGACGGTGTTAGTATTACCTACCCCATCTATTTGACGTATATCGTCAATACATTTGTTTATAGTTGCGATATTTGAACCTGAAACAATAACAGCAATATCATATTGACCTGTTATTTCATAAACAACATTTACACCTGTCATCGTTAGTAATTTATTAGATATTTCCGGAGTGGGTATAGATGGATTTATCGATAACAATGTAATTGCTGAAGCACCCTTGTCAACGTCAGTTTCAACCGTAAAACGGCTGATTGCACCACGATCTACAAGATTCTTTATTCGTCGTCGAACTGCAGGTTCAGATAAGCTTACCACATTAGCAATATCAACAAAAGATCGTCTAGAATTTTCTTCAAGTAGAGAAAGTATCTTCCTATCCATAGCATCTATATCCGTCATATTAGCTCTACGCTAAAGTAGTATCGTTAAACGTTAAATATGTTTTCTATTACATATATTTTAATAATATTTTAGTATTATTTCGAACTATTATTCTCGAATTTGGAAGCTTCTTCCTTTTCTAGTAATTCATTTAAAACATTCAGGACCTGTTTGATTTCTTGCTCAGATATAACTAATGGTGGAAGAAATCGTAGAATAGTCCGCCCTGAATTTAATAAAACGACCCTTTCTTTTAGAGCATTGCGAAGTATATTTCTAACATCAAATCTCATTTCTAAAGCTAACATCAGCCCTAATCCTCTTGCTTCTCTAGCAATTTTGTATTTTTTGGTTAATTTATCTAATCCATTTTTAAATATATTACCAATTGATTCTGCACGTTTAACAAGGTCCTCATTAAGAATATAATCTATTACAGCAATAGCGGCTGCACAAGATAGAGGATTTCCACCAAATGTAGTACTATGATCCCCAATCATCATAGACTGCATAACATCATCTCTAGCTAAGGTAGCTCCCATAGGAAGACCACCTGCTATAGATTTAGATATACACATCACATCTGGATCCACACCCCAATGTTCAGATGCCCACATTCTACCTGTTCTACCAAAACCCGTTTGAATCTCATCAAATATTAAGAGTGATCCATTTTCATCACAAATTTCCCGAATTTCTTTAAGAAAGCCATCAGGTGCAGGTTTTATTCCAGTCTCACCCTGAACTGGTTCAACAAGTATTGCTGCAGTCTTGTTAGACACTTTTTCTCTGATCTGTTCTGAATCCCCAAAAGATGCAAATGTTACTTCTGGAAGTAATGGTTCAAATGGTTCTCTGTAACGCTTATTCCAAGTAGTGGAAAGAGCACCAATAGTTTTCCCATGATAACTACCTGTCATAGCAATTATTCCAGGTCTTCGAGTGTTTTTTCGAGCAATTTTTATTGCCGCATCAACAGATTCAGCCCCACTGCTGCAGAGGAATGCTCTGTTCATCGAATTAGGCGCGATTCTTAAAAGCTTGTTTAAGAGATTTGCTCGAGTCTCATTGTACATGGAACAGTGACATGTCAACAATTTTTCAGATTGAATTTTGATAGCTTCAGTTACCTTAGGATTACAATGTCCAACCAGAGCAACACCATATCCACTTGCACAATCAATGTATTCCTCACCATTAGTATCCCATAATGTTGAACCATTTCCCTTGGTCACAACAAAAGGAATTTTAGAGTATGTACTTGCAAGATACTTGTTTTCAAGATTGATTATTTCATTGTCATTCATTTGATTATCACTGTGCATCCCCTGTGCTCAAGGGCAGAAGTGAGTGGATTTGTTGTAAGACCGGATGCGATCATACTCGCTTTTACCCCCATTGATAGGGCTTCAGTTGAAGCTAACACTTTCTTTTCCATGCCGAACCCTATCTTAGAACGCAAAGATTCTGCTTCACTTAAGGACATCTTTTCAATTAGTTTATCGTTCATATAGACTCCATTAACATCGGTAAGGAAGATTACGCTATTTGCTTTCACTTCTCCAGCTACATATGCTGCAGCCCTATCACCATCCACATTAAGATATTCGAAGTCTTTACCAATAGCTACTGGCGATATAACGGGCAAATAGCATTCATTAAGCAGAATTTTAAGGAGATTACCATTTACTTCAGATATCTTTCCAGTATATCCACCTTCGATCACCCGTTTTCTTTTTTGCTCATCGATAATGATGAGTTTCTTTTTTCTATCCGCTTTGATCAAACCACCATCAAGACCTGAGAGTCCAATTGCTGCCAAACCTTTCTTTTGTAGCGCAGACACAATCTCTTTGTTAATCACTCCAGTCATAACCATAGTGAAAATTTTAACAGTCTCCAAATCTGTAAATCTACTTCGACTACCTCCAGGAGAAACAATAAATCTCTGTTTTTTACCTAATTTGTCGGCAAAATCCGTAACCTCCTTACCACCTCCATGAACCAGTATGAGCTTCTCACTAGAAGCAACCTTAAGAATATCATCAAGCATAGATGCATCTACTCCATCACCAAGTATGCTACCTCCAACTTTAACAACAACTACCATAGAGTATCACACTGGATGAATAGGAGCAGCGTCCAGACCGGTTGTCTCCTCAAATCCTAGCATCAAGTTCATACATTGCACTCCAGTTCCAGCAGCTCCCTTTACAAGATTGTCCGTTGCAGCCATTATCACTATCCTATCATTCCGGTCATCTAGTTCAAAACCTATATCACAATAGTTTGATCCGATAACAACTTTTGGATCTGGAAACCTATAAATTCCCTGATGGTCCCTAACCAATCTAATAAACGGTTCTCCATGATATGCTTCACGATATAACTTCCAGATATCAGATATAGATAGAGGCTTCTTCAAGAATAGTTGCGAAGTGCATAGAATCCCACGGACAATATTTACTCCATGCGTTGACATTAAGATAGATACTTCAGATCCCGCGATATTGCTCAACTCTTGTTCCACCTCGGCTGTGTGCCTATGCCCAACAGGTTTGTATGGTCTAATCACTCCGTATCGCTCAGCATGATTGGTAGCCCTGGATGAAGCTACTCCTGCTCCTGATGAACCGATCTTAGCATCTACTATAATCCGTTTTTGATCAATTATGTTTCCTTTTAGAAGTGGTGAAAGAGATAGTATTGTGGTTAACGCCATACATCCTGGACAGGAGACTAAGCGCGCACCTTTCAATTTGTTCCTCCGTATCTCTGGAAGACCATATAGAAATTTTTTCAACAAACCAGAGTGGGGATGTGAATAATTATACCACATAGGATAACTATCGGGTTTTTTTAGTCTGAAATCTGCACTCATATCCACTATCTTAATATCTGATTCAACAAGCCTTGGTATAATATCAACTGCTGTACCGTGTGGTACGGCAGTAAAAATGAGATCTGAGGAATCAATAATTTTTTCGAGATTCTGGTCTGTGAATTGTAGGTCCGTCAGGTTTCTCAGGTTTGCGTGGACTCTGTAGATATATTTACCTGAATATTTTCTAGATGTTGCAGAAGTGACTTCTACCTCAGGGTGAAGTGTAAGTAACCTTAGGAGCTCTCCTCCAACAAACCCAGATGCACCAATAACACCTATTCTCAATTAATATCACCTTCGATTCTGAGCTAATATGTATGATATGATTTCATTGGCAATATCCACACCACATACAGATGCTGCGCCTTTGAATTCAACGGTATTATTAATCTCGTGTATCAATATTCCATTTTCTGATTCCATAGCATCTACACCAAGTAACCCTCCGCCAACAGTATCAGCGGCCCTTAAAACTACATCTTCCAGTTCACTAGTCATTTTGCAAATATCACCTTTACCTCCAATAGATACGTTCGTGCGCCATTCACCTGGAGATGCATGTCGATAAATAGATGCAACAATTTTATCACCAGCAACAATGGTTCGTATATCCCTTGGGGGCCTATCAACCATCTCCTGAATGTAGAATATCTGGTTCAATGGACCTTCAATCTTAGAACGCATTTCGATCATAGCTTGAGCCGTTTCTTTATCGTTCAATTTAACTACCATTCTACCCCAACTTCCAGTCACAGGTTTAAGAACGGCGGGGTACCCAATAGTCTGAAGAGATTCAATAGCTCCTTCTGCAGTAAATGAAAACAAAGTTCTAGGTGTAGGAACATTAGCTTTCTCAAGTTTCAAGGTTGTAAGAAGCTTGTTTCCACATGTTAATGCTACATCCATTGAATTAATCACCTTTAGCCCTTTACTTTCAAGAAAAGCTGTAGTATGAAGACCCCTGAAATAGCTAATACATCTTTGGAGGACGATATTTCCAAACTTATCTTGGGTATCAGTTGAACTCCAATCTGAATCCAAACTAATAGTTTTTGCGTCTACCCGATTAACATCAAGTCCTCTAGCATCCGCTGATTTCGACAATTCTTTCTCCTCCCAACGTAAGCGATCATAAATTATTCCCAAGCAGATCATTTTCTATTCACCCCAATCTTCACCTACAGTTTCTGCAGGCTTGATTTCGATTTCTTTCTTATGAATACTAAAGATTTCAAAGTCAGACCCACAGTCTGGACAGGTAATGATCTCACCTACTACAACGTCATCAGGCACTTTTATTTCACCACTACATTCTTTGCATAATGTTTTCAGTTTGAGTCACCTCCAATAATCTCAGATATAGATTTGTCTAACGCTTTCTCTGCAGATTTGAGTTTTTTCCTTCGTGTTGAAACCCACGTTTTTGTAAATGTAATATTCTTTTTTCCTTTTTTAATCATCTGCAACACCATACTACGACTAGGCCCTCCGATTGAAACCTTTGATTCAACACTTTTTTTTGGGTCAAGTAACTTATCAACCAAATGAACTGATACTGAAACATCTTTCCCGCCCAATTGTTTTGCAGTTTTTGAAAGCTCGTTGAGGATAACATCTCGAAAAACCCTTTTCTGGTCAATAGAAATCCGCACCAAATCACCTACAATTAGATGGGCAGTTCGGAATGGGATTTCATTATTTACGGCTAAATAATCAGCCAAATCTGTAGCCATTGCTACTTCGTCTTTTGATAAATCTGCAAGTCGTTTCTCATTGAATATAGCTTTGTCAAGCATTCCTGCAATTACCTTTGTTGAGGACAGGGTAATTTCACAAGAGTTCCAGAGATGAGGAGTTAGTTGTTGCATATCGATATTATAGCTGTATGGTAGAGATTTCAGAATAGAAATAACTGCAATCATATCCCCAAACACTGAGGATGTTTTACTACGTATCAACTCAGCAACTACTGCATTTTTCTTCTGAGGCATAATGCTGCTTGTTGAAGCGAACCCATCAGGAATCTCAAGTATTCCAAACTCCTCTGAACTCCATAACACTAACTCTTCCGCTATCCTACTCATATTAGTCATTGTAAGTGCTAGGTCTGAAACTACTTCGACAGCAAAGTCCCTTGAACTAACGGCATCCATTGAGTTTTCAATCAAACCATCAAAACCTAATAGGTGAGCTGTAATGTTACGGTCTATCTTTATGCTTGTTGATGTGAGTGCAGCTGATCCAAGAGGACTTATGTTCAACCTAAGATAGGATTCAATCAATCGTTCACAATCTCGATACATTGAATCGTGGTATGCCATGAGATGGTGCGCAAGTGTAGTAGGTTGTGCATGTTGGAGATGAGTATATCCGGGCATTATTGTTTCAAGATGATCTTCCGCTTTTTCCAATATGATTAATCTAAACTCTATTAGATTAGTTATTATTTTCAATAAGTATGTTCTTAAAGCCATACGTATTGCAGTAGAAACTTGATCATTCCTGCTCTTCCCTAGATTAAGTTGTCCTCCTATATTGGTACCAACTATTTTTGTTAATTGAGATTCGACATTCATATGGACGTCTTCAAGTATCGGATCAAGTTCATCACCTATCTTGAGATTTCCTAAACCTTCCAGACATTTGGCTCCCTGTGATTTCTTGACAATTCCTTGAGAAACAAGCATCACCATATGTGCTTTATTGATCTCGATTACAGGGTTCACTAAGATTGTGTCAAAAACTGTAGACGCAGTATATTTTACACTCTCAGCGTTTAAGTTTCCAAGACGCCTTCCACGAAGTATATCTGTGTTCAATCAGTATCATCCTCTTTGGATTTCTCAAAGTTTACATTATGAGCAACTCTTGAAGAAAGTCCCCATAAATCTGTAAAACCTTCTGCAGTCTTTTGATTAAAAGTGGATGAAGATGAATATGTTGCAAGTTCAGAGTCATAAAGAGAATATGGAGAAGATCGACTAACAACTCCAGCATTCCCTTTGAATAGCTTAATCTTCACTTTACCTTCCACCTTCTTTTGAGTAGAATCTATAAAATTATCTAAATTAACCCGTAATGGATCAACCCAAAGGCCCGAGTACACCAACCATGCCCACCGTTGCTCAACAATAGCTTTGAATTCAACTTGATTACGAGTTAACACTAATTTCTCAAGGTCTTTATGGGCTTCAATGATAGTTACAGCAGCAGGTGCTTCATAAACTTCTCTAGATTTTATCCCAACCAATCTATCTTCAAGATGGTCAATAACCCCAATACCATGGGAACCAGCTTTATGATTAACCAGATTTACTAGTTCTACTCCTCCCATTTTTTTACCATTAACTGAAACGGGAACACCACCATGAAATTCTAGTTCAAGATATTCTGATTCATTAGGAGTATCTTCGACGGGTTTGGACCATTCAAGAACATCATTAGATGCTTCGATAGATGGGTCTTCAAGTGGACCACCTTCAATGGCACGCCCCCATAAGTTTTGATCAATGCTATATTTACGGGCCTTGTGAGAAATTGGAATACCGTGAGACTTTGCATATTCAACTTCTTGATCTCGCGTAAGATTACATTCACGGATAGGAGCAATAATTTTTAGTTTAGGGTTTAGAGCTTGAACAGTAACATCTAATCGTACCTGATCATTACCTTTTCCTGTACAGCCATGCGCAATCGCGTAACAACCTTCTTTGTTAGCCACTTCAACTAGTTTAGCAGCTATCAATGGTCGTCCTAAAGCAGTTCCCAAAGGATATTTACCTTCATAAAGACCATTGGCCTTAATAGAAGGGAATACATAATCCTCTATGAACTCCTTTTGGGCATTAATAGTATAATGCGCTACACTACCAGCTTTACACGACTTTTCTTTGAGTTCCCCTACATCATCTACCTGACCAATATCTAGTGTAACGGTCACTACCTCTGAATCATATTTTTCTTGTATCCATTTCACGGCGACCGACGTATCTAAGCCGCCAGAATAGGCCAAGACTACTTTGCCTTTCATTTCCGGTTGTAACAGCTGTAAACAGAAAGTTTTTATAGTTTTTGTTCTATTTCATCACATTACTAGTAGTGTTGTTCTGATATTGGTCAAACAAACAATCTCCCGTGCTGTTAAGGAAGTAGTAGATGGAGATCTTTCAATACAAGATTCTCTTCAATACAGATATGGCAATATCAGTGCAATTGCAAGATTAATTGCACCGAAAGTGGAAGTATCGATTAATCATAAGGTAAATATGGAGAGTTTGGTTACTTCAATAAAAAGAATCAGGGGTGAGTATAAAGCACCTCCTGCCGAAGTATCTTGCGTCATATCTGGAAGCACAATAAATGTCAGAACAGATATAGCAAAAATTTCAGTTGAAAATACTAAAAGGTCCTTAGAAACTGTACGGAAAATGCTTACTGAAAATCAAGATGAATTCATACAAGTTTCTGAGAGTATTTCAGCTATAACATTGATTATTGATCAAAGAATGCTTGAGAATGTGACTACGCCGTTCAAGGGTCAGGTTATTCTAGAAAAAGAAATTAATCTTGCAGCAATAATAATCAATAGCCCAGAAACAATAGCTAAGACACCTGGATGTCTTACAGCATTCTATAATCAGGTTTCAAGAAGGCATGTTAATATTGAAGATACAGTTTCTTGTTACACTGATACAATTATTGTTGTGAAAATGAAAGATGTAGGGCAAGCGTTTGCAGCACTTACAGACCTTATTTCAGAGGCTAGGAAAAAATTTCAGAAATCACGGTCTTAAGTTTAATTTCCATTGAACATCGTGGATTAGTATCTTTTAACAAACTGACAATATGTTTAGGAACATCTGAAGCAGCTTTATTTGCATGAATAGCCAAAGTTCTATCACATACAAATGAGCTCTTTCGAATAACAATGTCTTCAGGGTCTGTTAATTTGAGAGACGGATGCCCTCTTGCAACAATAGTAAATTTTTCATCATTTACATTAATTGTGATAATTACCATTGTTTGTCCATTAGAAATTTTTTTCTTAAATTCCGGATTCAGATCTTCGCATGATTTGCTAGCATTTACACCTATTATGCAGGTACCTTGTTTTGTGAGATTAGATTCTTTTGTGACTTCAAGGGTAGTTTTATGGCTAGACCTAATAAGGGAATGACCACTGAAAATCAAATATTCATTTGTATCATCCAAATCATTTCCCCTATCAATATATGCTAATTAAAGAATTTGATTTAGAGAGAAACCTTTAGCTGTCGATCTTTCCAGTTGGTAGATAATGAAAACAGTATATCTGCCTTTTTTGTTCTATAAATTTTGATTTAGAAAATATTAATAAACCAAATAATAATTACTTGAGCAATTGATTCCACAATACTTCTTCTTAACTAAAGGTGTTGGTAAGCATAAAGATAAATTACAATCATTCGAATTGGCTTTACGGGTTGCAGGAATACAGTATTGTAATCTTGTTAATGTCACAAGTATCATTCCACCTGGTTGCAAACAAATCACGAAAAAGAAAGGAATTAAGAAACTTAAACCGGGAGAAATAACATTTGTGGTATTATCAAGAAATAGCTCTAATGAACCTAATCGGTTACTTGCAGCTTCAGTAGGTGTTGCTATTCCTTCAAAAAAACAGGATTATGGCTACGTCTCAGAACATCATTGTTTTGGACAGACAGAAATAAAAGTTGGAGACTATGCGGAAGATTTAGCTGCAACTATGTTAGCTACAACTATGGGATTACCATTCGAACCAGAGACAGCTTGGGATGAAAAGAAACAACTCTTCAAAACCAGTGGGCTTATCATCAAAACAACAGATATAACCCAATCTGCAAGAGGAGCAAAAAACGATTTATGGACAACAGTAATAGCTGCAGCTGTCTTTATCGCATAAACTCAATTGTGTAAAGGAGAAACTATCCGATAAACACATACCATATAAGTACCCTGGCCTCTTTTTTTTCTGATTTTAAAACATTTAAATTGGGCTTAATTTTCACTCGTCCTAGGGTTAAGAATATTGTTCCCAGCACAGCAAGGATATGATAGAGCTATTACTGTATTTTCTCCAGATGGTAGATTGTACCAAGTTGAATATGCTATTGAAACTGTAAGAAGAGGGACCCTTGCAGTTGGTATTAAATCTAAGGATGGCGTGGTAATGGCGGTAGAAGAAAAAAGTAGAAAACTCCAGAGCGGGAGTGTAAGTCAGAAGATTTTTCAGATTGATGATCATATGGGGGTAGTAGCAGCAGGATATATTCCTGATGCACGTATGCAAGTGGATCAAGCCAGAGTAGCAGCACAAAGTAATCGATTAGTTTATGATGAAATAACTACTGTTGAATCAGTGGCACGTAAAATTGCTGATATGGCACAACAGTTTACTCAATACGCAGGTGTAAGACCATTTGGAGTGTCTCTAATAATTGCAGGTGCAAGTAAACATGGATCTGAACTATTTCTTACAGACCCAAGTGGAACCTACTTACCGTATGATGCTATAGCAATTGGTTCTGGAAGTGATCAAGTTACAGAATATCTTGAGAAGAATTATAATACTGACTTGAGTTTAGAAGAAGCTTGTATCTTAGCAGCTGAATCTATTTACCTCATAAGCGAAGACAAGTCAGATTTTGATCACATCAAGATAGCGACGGTTAATATGAGCACACACCAAATGAAACGACTAACTGCTGAAGAAATTGAGAAAATTGCTTCAAAAGCTAAGAATAGGGAAACAAAGGATGCCAAGACAAAATCAGAATAAAAAAATATTTTTGAACACTATTTATAATCTGTAATTGACCAACTTTTTATAGCCCTTAAAAACTACTGTTGAATTAGAAAAATGGTAAAGAAGGTCAGAAAATATGCAGGACAAGTTTACAACAGTTCGTTTTACTGCAAACGGAGATCGGTTTGAGATATTGGTTCATCCAGATAACGCGCTTAGCTTCAAGCTTGGGCGGGATATAGACGTGTCTCAAGTAATAGCAATAGATGAAGTCTATTCAGATTCATCAAAAGGACAAAGAGTAAATTCAGAAAAACTTGAGAAACATTTCAAAACTATGGATCACTCAGAAGCTGCGAAGCTGGTACTGGAGAAAGGAGAACTTCAATTAACAACTGAACAAAGACGTAAGAAGACAGAAGATAAACGCAAACAGATAATTGCAATTATTGCCAGAAATTTTATTGATCCAAGAACTGGTCTTCCACATCCGCCTACAAGAATTGAGCAGGCAGTACAAGAGGTGAAGATTTCAATAGATCCATTTAAGGATGCTCAAGAGCAATCTAAAGTCGTTATTGAACAATTAAGAACAATAATCCCTCTAAAATCCGAGGGAATGAAAATTCGTATAAGGGTCCCTCCACAATTTTCACCTCAAGCTATAGGTGCAATGAAGATATTTGGTAAAATCTCAAATGAAGAGTGGGGTTCCGATGGGTCTTGGAATGCAGTAGTAGAGATTCCTGGAGGAGTCCATACTTCAATGATGGAAAAGTTAAATTCTGTTACAAAGGGGTCAGCTCAAGCAAATATTGAGGTTGTATAATATGCCCGAAGTAAAGAGAAAATATGTTACCCCTGGAGAACTTGTGGGAAAAGGAAAGTATAATAGAACTTCCAATGTATATCAAATAGAAGATAAATTCTATTCGACCAGAGTAGGTATGGCAGAAGTAATAAATGACTCTCTACGAGTTATTCCCCTAACAGGACCATATATACCACGAGAAGATGATTTGGTTGTTGGAAAGATTATTGATCATTCAGCCTTTGCGTGGGAAGTCGATATAAATTCATGCTTCTCCGGTTTTCTGCTTGCTCAATCAGTATTTGGAAGAGATTATTCTCCAGCGCGAGATTCACTCACTAAAAAATTTGCAATTGGAGATTTAGTTACTGCCAAAATCCTAGCTTTTGATAGAACAAGGGATCCTTTGCTCTCAGTATCCGGTCCTGGATTGGGCCGAATAAATCAAGGAGAAATTGTATCAATATCCCCTACAAAGGTTCCTCGAGTTATAGGGAAGAAGGGTGCAATGATAAAAACGATTGAAAACTATTCTAAATGTAGATTAACTGTTGGTCAAAATGGGCTTGTTATAATATCCGGTAATCCAGAGGGGATCATTTTAGCAAAATCTGCACTAGATCTTATTAATCATGAGGCGCATACAGCGGATCTCACTCAAAAGGTTCAAGACCTTCTATCTAGATTAAATAATGGTGAAAAATAATGAGTAAATTATTAAATTCGAAAAACCGTAGATTAGACGGAAGAAAATTAGATGAGTTAAGGCCAATAAAAATGGAAGTTGGAGTCATAGATAATGCAAATGGTTCAGCATATATAGAATTCGGTAGAAACAAAGTAATGGCAGCGGTATATGGTCCCAAAGATGTGCATCCAAAGCACATGATGAAAACGGAATCAGCTATTCTCAAATGTCGTTATCATATGACACCATTCTCAACAGGTACACGAAAGAATCCTGCACCATCCAGGCGTGAGACAGAGATTTCCAAGATTATAAGCGAGGCTCTTGAACCCGCAATTGTTATGACAGATTATCCGCGGACAGCCATACATGTGTATGTGGAAATTTTGCAGTCAGATGGAGGTTCAAGGTGTGCAGGTGTAACTGCAGCTTCTCTAGCATTAGCAGATGCAGGAATTAACATGCGAGACCTAACTTCTGGGTGTGCAGCCGGAAAAATAGATGGAAAAGTAGCATTAGACCTCGATGAAGTAGAGGATATGGAAGGAGATGCTGATTTACCAATGGCTATTCTACCCAATCTAGAAAAAGTTACGCTTCTGCAACTAGATGGTGATTTTTCTCATAAAGAGTTTATTGAAGCGCTCAAATTAGCTAAAAAAGGTTGTTTAAAGGTTTATGAAATGCAACGAAACGCCTTGAATGACAAATACTTTGGAAACGGGAAGGCGTAAATAAATGGCTTCAAAAAAATCATTAGTTGTTGAATACCTGAAATATGAACAAATGCTTAAAGAAATATCAAAAGGAAAACGAATAGATGGAAGAAAATTACTTGAAACCCGACCTTTATCCATTGAACCAGGAGTGATTGAAAAGGCAAATGGTTCTGCGAAAGTTACTCTCGGTAATACAGAAGTTATTGCAGGTATAAAAATTCAAACGGGTGTACCTTTCGATGATACTCCTAACAAGGGCCTTTTAATTGTAACATCTGAAATCCTTCCCATTGCAGCATCATGGGCTGAACCGGGTCCACCTAATGCAGAGGTAATAGAACTAGCTAGAGTGGTAGATAGAGGAGTACGCGAATCTAAAATAATTGAACTTACAGATTTCTGTATCGTCGAAGGAAAGAAAGTTTTAGCTATTTTTGTGGATATCAGCGTTCTTAACGTAGACGGAAACCTCTTTGATGCGGCATCTTATGCAGCAGTAGCAGCTCTTCTAACAGCAAAAATGCCCAAATATAAAATCACTAAGGAAGGAGAAATAGAAGATACTGGAAAACAGATTCCTCTAGTTACAAAATTGATACCTGTATCAACTACAATGGCACTAATAAATGATACAATCGTTGTTGATCCAACGTTGGATGAAGAAACAGTCATGGAAGCACGATTTACAATTACAACAACAACAAAAAATTCAATTTGTGCTGGACAGAAGGGATTTCCAGGTGGTTTTTCTCTAAAACAGATAGAACTTGCAGTGGATACAGCTTTAAAGAATGGCGAATCAATAAGGAAAAAGATAAAGAAAAGTGTGGAACTTGCCCAAAAAAAATAAAGCATTAAAAGGGCTTGGTCAGAAATATGGTGCATCGGTTAGAAAAAAATACAGTAGAGTTTATCGTCTTCTAAAAAAGAAGCGAAGATGCCCAGAATGCGGTTCATTAAAGTTTAAAAGAGAGGTTGCAGGCATTTGGGTTTGCCCCATGTGTAACTACAAAGTAGCAGGTGGTGCCTACGATGTCACAGCCTAAGTTTTCAAAGACGGACAAGCAACCATTTGTAAATACTATTGCTGAAATCAAATTTACTTTTGATTCAAACATTGGGTTAGCTCTTTCTGAAGCACTAAAGCCTGAAGCTTCTCATGGTTCAGAAAGATTTGCTCATACAAAGGTAGAAGCAAATGATAAACATCTTACTTTGAAACTAAACGCTTCTGACCTAGGAGATTTAAGAGCGGGAGTAAATTCATACTTTAATCTTGTAAAAGCATCATATGAAACACTTTCTACTGAACGTTAAATCTTGTAATAAAAAAAGCTTATCTATGAAAGAATAGGGAGATTGTTGTAAGGGTTTTTATTGAGTAAAGAAGAAATACCACCTTGGATAAGAGAACATCTTACAAGGTTTGAACAGGCACAACAGAATCTTCAAGCAATAATGGTTCAAAAACAACAAGTTGAAATGGAGTTAACAGAAGTAGAAAAAGCTCTTGCAGAGCTCGATAAAACAGTTGATACAGCAAATATCTATAAATCAGTAGGTTCACTATTAGTAAAAACTAATAAAAAAGATATGTTGAAAGAACTCAATGAGCGTAGAGAACTTGGCAACACAAGAGTAACCGTTCTTGCAAAACAAGAAAATAACGTACGCAGTAGTCTGAAGGAGATTCAGGCTAAGATTGAAGAAGCTAGTAGTGGAAAGGCGCAATCACAAAATAACTAAACGATACCAAAGAGCCCCATCCAAATTCCCATTCTTAAAACCTAAACGGTTGAATCGGGCTATTGTTATTTGTCATAGGCATGCGGATGTTGATGCTTACTGCTCAGCTTATGGAGTTACAAATATTCTTAATAAAATCAAAAAAGGTGTTCAGGTAGAAGTTGTTGCACCAGAAGGATTAAGTTTACCTGCTAGAAGGGTTGCAGAGAAATATCCTGTTCAACAGAATGAAAAAATAGATTTTGATAATATTGACTTGGCTGTAGTTGTGGATACAGGTCATCTTGCACTTCTTGGTGAATACGCTGAACCATTTAAGAATGCAAAATGTCTGAAAGTATTTCTGGATCATCATCCTCTCAACAATACGATAACTGATATCGCAGACCATGTTTTTACAAATGAGATAGCAACTTCTACAAGTGAATTAGTTACAGAAATCTTTTCGACATTAAAATTAACTATTTCTAAAGATGTTGCACAGGTTCTATTAACAGGAATAATCTTTGATTCACAACATTTGAGACTCGCTGACCATAACACCATCAAAATTGTTTCAAAACTTTGTGAAAGAGGAGCCTCAATTAGAGATTCCATGGAGATTGGAGGAATGTCAAGGGATAGATCTGAACGAATTGCACGTTTGAAAGGCATGCAGCGACTTTCACTTTTTACTCTTGGGGACTGGGTGGTTGGATTTACTAAGATAGGGTCTCATCAAGCATCGGTTGCAAGAGCTATGATAGATTTAGGAGCTGACTTGGCGATTGCCGTGGGTGAAGATACAGGAAGGTCAAGATGTTGCTTACGGGCTTCGCACTCTTTTCACAAAATAACTGGAATTCATTTAGGAATTAATATTGCACAAATAATTGCAGAGAATATGGGCGGTGTTGGAGGAGGACATCCAACTGCATCCTCATTTACTTTAAACACTTCTCCTGAGAAGTTAGTTAATAGTGTATTTAGGGTAGTAGAGAATTCTTTAGCTGTTAAGAAAAAGAGTTTAAAGTAATGAATTCTAAACATAAATCATTACTATATTATTGGTAATTACAATAAACTTATTATGATGTGGAGAAAGGGAGCTATGCGAACCATTCTTGCCAGAAATAAGAAACCAATCAGGAAATAAGCAATCAACATCAAAATATACCTTAAACCGAAGCAAATCCATCACATCCATCGCAATATTCGCTGCAATTGCCATAGTGTTACATATTTCTCCATTAAAGATGCCAGCACCATATGCCCCATTTTTAATATATGAATTTTGGGAGATTCCTATAATTGCAGCCTTTTATCTTTATGGAGCCAACATAAGTTTGGCTGTAGCTATCATAAATTTCCTAAGTTTATTGGTTATTTTCCCAGGAACACTTCAAGCAGGACCAATATACAATTTATTAGCAATAATAGCTATGATAATGGGATTACTAATAGTATACAGAATAACTGAGAAAAGCCCAAGGTTTCAGAGTAGTGCTCGGTTGTTCTGGTTGACGATAATAATAGGGCCATCCGTTAGAGTATTAGTCATGACGGGAGTAAACGCACTGCTATTACCGATGCCACCACCTTTAGGTTTTAATGCACCAATAGGAGACCTGGAGCAGGTTCTCGGACTCCCTCCAGGAACAATGCTTCTATTCATAGCATTCTTTAATTTTTCAGTGGCATTATATTCAATATTGATAGCTCGGATGGTCATTAGGGCAGTTAGTAATGCAATACGTATACCTGTAAAATATGGAGTGTGAATATATAACCACATTACATATAGAAAGAGGTATGGTACCTGAGGAGAGAAAGTCTGATAATGGTTTAATAATATCTTTTGAAGATCGTACCTATAGTTATCTGAACTGTAAAGAACCAGCAATACAAAATATTAATCTAACAATATCTCCTGGAGAAATAATATTAATTGCAGGACCTAGTGGATGTGGTAAATCAACTCTTCTAAGATCAATAAATGGTCTAATCCCACACATGTATCCAGGTAATTCATCAGGAAAAGTGTCTATTGATGGGTTATCGGTTGATAAAACTTCAATAACAGAAATAGCAAAGAAAGTAGGTTTCGTTTTTCAAAATCCGGAGAACCAGATATTCATGTTTTCAGTAGAACGCGATGTAGCATTTGGATTAGAGAATTTAGGATTACGTCATGAAAAAATCCGTGAACAAGTTGATTGGGCAATTCAGCTTCTGAATATAGAGAAATTGGTAAATCGAGCACCACATGAATTATCAGATGGGCAGAAACAGAAAGTTGCATTAGCAGGTGTTTTAGCAATGAAACCTAGAATACTCATTTTGGACGAACCAACCTCTCTTTTGGATCCATTCACCGCATTGGAGTTAGTAGAGATCATAAAAAAAATTAATCAGAATCTTGGGGTAACAATACTCATTGTCGAGCACAGACTTGATCTTCTCATCAATGCAGCTACAAGGATAATCTGTATGAGTAAAGGTAAAATTCTATTTGATGGAGAACCTAGAAAAGTTCTAACAGAAAAAAAACTCCCAAGAATTGGTATAGGAATTCCAACAATTACCCGTTTACATAGAATTCTAAACGAAGAAAAACCGGTTTTTGGCAAGATTCCTTTATCTGCAGATGAGCTAGCAACAAATCTAAAACTGATTTTAAAATGATAGAGTTTTCTTCTGTAGAATATCGACACCCAAATGGAGTTTTAGCACTTAGAAATATTGATCTAAAAATAAGAAAAGGAGAAGTTTTGGCAATAGTGGGAGAGAATGGAGCAGGAAAGACCACTCTCATAAAACATACAAATGGACTACTAAAACCAAGTAAAGGAAAGGTAACTGCTTTTGATATGGATACAAATGATGAAAGTGTAGCTAATTTATCTCGAAAAATAGGAATAATTTTTCAAAATCCAGATCATCAAATCTTCTCAGAAAGTGTTGAAAATGAAGTAAAGTTCGCTTTAAAGAATTTTGGGTTTAAAGAAGAGGCAATATCAGAAAGACTAGAGTGGGCACTGAATTTCTTCGATTTAGAGAGATACCGAACCACATCACCAATGCTTTTGAGTGGAGGAGAAAAAAAGCGTCTTTGTATTGCATCAGTATTGGCATGGGACCCAGATGTTGTGGTTATGGATGAGCCCACAGTAGGTCAAGATTTTATTCAAAAAGAACGCCTCACTAAGATTATTCAAATGCTTGTATCTAAAGGTAAGACAGTTGTGATAGTTGCACATGATATTGAATTCATCTGGCCTCTTCAGCCTAGGGTCATAGTCATGTGTGGGGGAAAAATAATTGCGGACAATAAAGCTGGTAAGATTTTTCAAGAAAGAGAGTTATTGGATAAAGCTAGAATTGTTAAACCTCAACTCCAAGAATTATCAGAAAAAATACATGGTGAATCATCAGGCGCATTTTCAAATATTTATGATGCTAAACAATGGATTATCAGTAAATTAAAAAGTGATTAGAAATGCAATGGATAGCTCAAGGATTTATATTTAGACACACAACTTCTCCATTCCACCAACTAGATCCTCGTGTTAAACTTTTAGTATCTATAGAACTTTTCACGTTATCACTTCTCGTTGATTCACTACCTGAAGTCATAATAGCTCTCTCAGGAATATTTGCAATAGCCAGTATATCTAAGATATTGAGAAGAATAAGTAGAACACTAACCTATACTTTGTTTTTCGCAATCATCATATTTTCAATCAATATTCTCGTAGGTTATCCATTAATGGATGCATTTGTAATTGCAGTTCGGTTTTTAGCAATTGTTGGTTCAACTTCCATCTTCTTTCTCACTACTCCTCCTGATGAATTAGAGCTAGTCATGAAGTGGTTTCGTTTACCAAGAGATATTGTGTTCGCCTTTGTTACAGCAGTAAGATTTGTTCCGGTCCTGATGATGGATGCACTTCAAATAATGGATGCACAAAAATCGCGAGGACTAGAACTACAAAAAGGAAACATTTTTTCGAGATTTAGACGTTTCATTCCAATACTTATTCCATTGATAGTTGATGCAGTCCTTCGAAGTGGAGACTTGGCAGAAGCAATGGAAGCAAGAGCATATGGTGCAGTAAAGAAACCTACTAATTTGTATCAATTAGAGATTGGAGTATGGGGAAAGGTTGCAACAATATTAAGCATCATATTAATTGTACCATTGGCATATTTATTTTTATTTTTAATGTAATAATAAACCATACATCTAAATGAGGAAAAGTTTTTGGTCTTAATCAGATTAATAAATGCTAATTAAGATTGATATGTAGGATAATTTGAATTAAATTAGTCTTTTAGAGTCTCATCGCGCTCATGAGTTTTTGCAATAATGCCTCCTTCAATATCTCTATGAGCACCTATTGCACTTAGAATTGTTTCTTGCAGGAGATAGGCATAAAACTCAAATTCTCCACCACCATAAAATGTTGGGTGCTCATTAAGTTGAGCTTTTAGATAACTCCATCCTTTCCCTTTTTCCATTCCACCAGGTAATAATAACAGAACATCCGAATACTTTGCTAGAGATGTATTATTATACGATGTAATTGATACAATTTTTGCACCAATTTTATGAGCTTTTTTCGCAACCTCTACAACCTCAGAAGTATCGCCAGACCCTGAAAATAATATAACCATATCATCCGAAGATATAACTTTCTTTATTACATCACCCAAAAAGTTTACAGGTTTGAATTCAAAATGGCTCAACCGTAAAGCAAAACAAACAGCAATTGCACCAGATCTCCCTTTTCCATAAATATGTACAGAAGAACAATTCTCCAATATATCATATATTTTCTCTATTTCTGCTTTTTGATTAAAAATAATATCTGGAAATTCATCAGCATATGTCTTCATTATTTTTGCATGTTCGAATGCTTCATTGGAAAAACGTTGAAGCTTCACAATTACCTATCTCAGTGAGTCGACTGAAAATGAAGTATTTATTATTTCCTTTTCTTAATTATTTACAAGATCTTGTCAAATACATCATCTTCAGAAACAGTATCTTTTATTGGTCTTAAAATCATTCTGCATTCTGGACAATATTTGTCTTTTATTCTTGAAGTAATTCGTCACAATAAGTCTTCAGGTGAAAGTATTGTCATTTCTGCTTACGGGATAAAAGCAGATTGGTATCGCAATATTATATTAAAACCAGCTTTAGAAATACAGATAGGTACGAAAAAATTTGTTCCTATACAACGTCTTCTTTCTGAAGATGAGGCTTTTGAGGAATTTGTTGAGTATGAACGCCTTCATCCTTTTGCGGTCAAAAATCTGTCAAAACTAATTGAAATCCAGTATGACGGTTCAGAAAATGGATGTAAATTGCTTGTAGATTCATTTCGTATGGTTTCTTTTCGCCCCAGGTCTATTGATAATTAAACAATAAAAGATGGTTAGGTGCTTTCTTCACATACATCTATAGACTATAATCTATATATTTCCATGCAGTTAAAAGATTAATACCTGAAAAAAAACACCGTATGTTCTAGAGAGAAATTAGGATGGCGAAGTTTAAGAGTACAAAAGAAGTTATGAAGATCATAGGCAATAAAGACCAGATCAGGAAACTGTAAGACGTTAGTCTACAGCCTGCGTTTCGGGGTCATTGCCCACGTAGATCATGGAAAAACTACAATGTCAGATTCGCTTCTGGCAGCTTGCGGTATGCTCTCGCCTTCCGTTGCAGGTCAAGCTAGAGCTTTAGACTCTATGGATATGGAACAAGAAAGAGGGGTTACAATTAATGCTGCTAATGTAACTCTGTACTATGAGACCGAAAATACAGGATATGTTATGAATATGATAGATACTCCTGGGCACATTGATTTTACTGGTAAAGTAACAAGAAGTCTAAGAGCCATCGATGGTGCAGTTGTTGTTTGTGATTCAGTTGAAGGTGTTATGACTCAAACTGAAACTGTAACCCGCCAAGCTTTAGAGGAAAGAGTTCGTCCAGTTTTATTCGTGAATAAGATAGATCGATTGGTAAAGGAGCTTAGACTTACTCCTGATAAAATGCAGGAATGGCTTGCTAAAATTGTCAGTGATTTTAACAGACTAATATCGACTTATGCAGAACCAGAATATCGCGAAAAGTGGAAAGTGAATATTCAGGAAAGTACTGTAGCTTTTGGATCTGCGAAGGACAAATGGGCTTTCACATTTGATTTGTCTAAAAAAAGAGGAGTAAAATTTAGTGATATTTATGATGCTTATGTAAAGGATAAGGTTGAGGAACTTGAAGAAAAATTTCCACTTCATGAAGCAGTACTCAGCATGGTGATAAAGCACCATCCACCACCACATGTTGCACAAAAATATCGTATTCCAGCTATTTGGAAAGGAGATTTAGATTCAGAGTTAGGTAAGGCACTTTTGAATTGCGACGATAAAGGACCAGTAGTAATGATGTTAACAAATATCGTCGTCGATCCTCAAGCAGGGGTAGTAGCGACAGGTAGACTATTCTCTGGAACAGTAGAGAGCGGAATCAAACTGAATCTTTTAGGAGAGAAAAGAGAGGGTCGAATTCAGTCTGTTAACATATTTATGGGAGCAGCTCGTGAAATAGTTGACAAAATTTCAGCTGGCAATATTCCTGCTCTTTTAGGCCTTGAGTATGCACGAGCTGGAGAAACAATATCGACAGTGAAAGATGTTCATCTCTTTGAAAATATAAGATATGTTTCTGAACCTGTAGTTCAAGTTGCTGTAGAATCAAAACATCCACGTGAACTTCCAAAACTCGTTGAGGCAATGAGAAGATTAAGCATAGAGGATCCAAATTTGGTCGTCAAGATAAATGAGGAAAGTGGAGAAATGTTAATGGCTGGTATGGGACTTCTACATCTAGAAGTAGCAACCACTCTTCTTCAAGATGCAGGTCTAGAAATAATAACATCTGAACCTTTGATTAACTATAGAGAAACTATTCAAGGAAGAGCTGGACCATTTATGTCAAAATCACCAAATAGACATAACAAGATATTCATGAGAATAGAACCTCTTACACCAGAAGTTATTGAAGTAATACGAACCGGTAAGATTCATGAAAACATGGATAAGAAAGAGATGACCATGATTCTTCGAGAGAAAGGTTGGGGTACTGACGAATCGAAAAAGGTTGTAGGATTAGATGAACGAGGTAACTTATTTGTTGATGGTACCAAAGGAGTCCAATTTCTGCAGGAGTCTTTAGATTCGATGAGGGCAGGATTCACAGACGTTATGACAAATGGTCCTCTAGCTTATGAATACTGTAGAGGACTTAAAGTGATATTACATCATTATGTTCCCCATGAAGACCCAGCTCACAGAACATACGCACAATTGATGCCAGCAACTAGAAGAGGAATATTAGGTGCTGCATTATCAGCTAAACCTGTTCTTCTAGAACCTATATTGGGGATAGAAATAAAATGTACAGCTGAGCAAATAGGTGCAGTCTCAGGTGTGATATCATCTAAAAGAGGGAAAATGTTGAATGTGGAACAGAAAGGTGTTCTTACAATGATTGACGGTGAAGTACCTGCTTCAGAAACATTTGATTTATCTCAATCTATGCGTGGTGCAACATCTGGAAAAGCCATCTGGAACACTCATTTCAAGGCTTGGTCACCTGCACCAAAATCAGTAATGTCTGAAATTGTTTCAGATATTAGAAAACGAAAGGGATTGGATCCAGAACCACCGAGGGCCTCAGAATTCATAGATAAAGAATAAAAACAATTAACCCATTTTTCTGATTAATCTTCTTAGAAAAATATAGAAAGAAAGTGTACATAAATATAAAAAAAGAAGATTTTAAATTTATAATTTTATGCTTTCTTTAATTGTTCTAGAAAATTAACTAAAAGTGGAAGAAATGTTCCTACATCAGATACAAGTCCTACAGCTTGCCCGGAACCCCGATCCAGAAGTTTTGTCACCGAAGACGGTGTTATATCTACTGCAATAACCTTTACAGTAGATGGAAGAAGGTTTCCTACTGCAATTGAATGAAGCATAGTTGAGATCATAAGTACAACATTAACATCTTTGAGAACTTGTTTATACGCCAATTGTGCCTGTACACTATCGGTAATTACTCCAGGTAAAGGTCCATCATCTCTAATACTGCCTGCTAAAATGTAAGGCACATTATTTTTAATGCATTCGTATATGATTCCACTTTTCAATCTTCCTTTTTGAAGCATTTTTTCAAGAGATCCAGCCTTGAATACCTCATTTATAGCTTCAATATGATTCCTGTGACCCCTAGAGGCTAAAGTCCCATCAGCAAGATTCAAGCCAAGAGAAGTTCCAAATAAGGAATATTCGACATCATGAACAGCCAGAGCATTACCTGTTAAAAGAGAATCCACATAACCATCTTTGATTAATTTTGCTAGAGAAATATCTGCACCTGTATGAACAACAGCTGGACCGGCAACTACAACAACTTTTCCTCCTTGTTGTTTAGTTTTGAAAATATCTTCTGCTATTCTTTGTGATATAGTTTGAGTGGGTTTCTCAATTGAACTTTGGCTGCTCATAAACTGAAAAACACCTACCCCTTCTCGTGGTCGTTCAGGTGGGACCACCTTTATGCCTGTTTCACCAATAACAATTACATCTCCTTTTTTTACTTCTTGAATTGGTTTACATTCTGCTCTATGATTTTTCCAATCCAGCATTATAGCTTTATCCATCATTTGGTTCTCAACTTCTATCCAATCATCATCAATGAACACATAGGTTGGATTATTTGTGGTACTATAGAAATTATCAGGTAGTACTCTATCGTTTGGAGCAATTTGATACTGGACGATTTCAAGTTTAACAGGTATTGCACCATCTCGATATATTTCTTCAAGCATTTTGTTTAGATGAAGTTGAGTACGACCTCTCACTAAGAGACGAGCATAACTATAATCACCAGTTTTTCGACCTATTTTGAATTGTTCTACTTCAAATTCGCCCTTAAGATCCATGATTCTATCAAATATTCTGGATAATATCATGGAGTCAATGAGGTGTCCTTTTACTTCTATCCTCTGAGTGAAATTTTTACCTGAATTTTGTTTTTTATTCATTTCAAGTTCCATCCCAACTTTTGCGGAGAATGTGTTAGTAGCCAATATGTGTAGCCGTCTATGAGAGCTCGTTTACTTGCCTCAGTGATATTTCCAGATACTGAGGTAGCAGCCCATCTAAGACCATCTTCACGAAATTCAATAAAGACTCTAACTGGTGAAGCGGTTCCTCCTACACTATCTACAACTGTAACTTTGTAGTTCACTAGTCTGACTTTATCAAGATCTGAAAAACGACAAACTAGAGCTTTCCGTATAGCTATATCAAGTGAGTGAACAGGTCCAATACCTTCACCAAATTCGTGATAATTTTTTCCATTAACTTCAACTGTTACCTCAGCAATTACTTTCATAGTTTTTTCTTTAATGATTGATACTTTCCATCTTCTTATTTTAAATGGTTCAATATTCTGATTAAGTTCTTTAAGTATGATTAAACTAAGAGTTGCATCTGCGTTTTCTAGATGATAGCCTTCTGATTCAAGTTTCTTAACTTGTACCATGACCTTTTCAGCAACATCTGTTCGATCGGTTATATCAAACCCGAGGTCCTTTGCCACTCTTATGATTCCGGATTTTCCAGAAAGCTCAGAAACAAGAAATTTGCGTTTGTTTCCCACGACCTCCGGATTGATATGTTCATAGGCACTCGAATGCTTCAAAATAGCATTAACATGCATACCAGCTTTATGTGAGAAAGCACCAGACCCAACATAAGGCTGATGAGGTTTAGGGGGTATGTTAGTTAATTCGTAAACATACTTTGAGAGAGAAGTTAATTCCTTCAAATTCTCCTTAGAAGTTTTATCATTCCCAAGTATATCTAGATTCATTTTATATTTCAAAGAGGGTATCACCTGGCATAAATCCGCATTACCACATCTTTCTCCAAAACCATTAATTGTACCTTGAATATGAGAAGCACCTGCTTTCACTGCAGATAATGTATTTGCTACAGCTACACCTGCATCATTATGACAATGTACACCTACCATTGAATTGATTGCAGCCACAGTTTTTTCAGTTATACATCCAATATCGTGAGTTAATGTTCCCCCATTGGTATCACATAGTACTAAAGCTCGTGCACCAGCCTTTTCAGCGATCTTCAAAGTTTTTATAGCATAATCAGGGTCTGATTTGTAGCCATCAAAGTAGTGCTCTGCATCAAAAATAACTTCTCGTTCGTGGCTTCTCAGATGCTTAATCGAATCAAATATCATGTTCAGATTCTCTTCAAATGTGGTATTAAGGACATTCTTAACGTGAAGCCCCCAAGACTTTCCGAATAGGACCACAGTTTCTGTTTTGGTATCAAGAAGTTGTGAAAGAGAAACATCATCTTGAGAATTAATATTTTTTCTACGGGTACTACCAAAGGAAACAATTTTTGAATGCCTCATATTCAGTTTTTGAGATGCCTTGAAGAATTTATTATCTTTAGGGTTAGAACCTGAAAATCCTCCTTCAATAAAATCGAATCCTAGTTGGTCAAGCCTTTCGGCTATACTTATTTTATCTTGAAGAGAGAACGTTACACCTAGAGTTTGTGCGCCGTCTCGTAGTGTAGTGTCAAGGACTTCAATAATCGAATCGATCCATTTGCCCCCTTTTTTTGGAGGGCCTGATTATTCGTATATAAGGGTAATGGTTCAATAAGTGAATAAGCCTTTCAACAACTAAAAGAAAAGAATCTGGATTTTTATGTTTATACAAAATGATTATTTATATAAGCAGAAATTGGAAGACTTGACTGTGAAATTTATTCCTGAAAATGTGATAATATCAGATTTTTGGAAGAAATACTTCAGACACCCAGATGGGTGGAGAATATATTCTGGTATTACCTCTGATGGGCATCCTGAACTTTTAATTTCTGGAGAAAAGGAATCATGGTTAATTAGGCGTGATAGTCTATACAATGGAAAACTTGGAATTGGGGGGAGATTGGATGGAGATATATCGATTAACCCGAGAGTTGATTCATTTGGTTTCAGAGAAATACCGAATCAATATTTGAATAAGATTTTATCTATGAACAATGAAGAGATTGGTCACGAAGAAAAAACGAAGATAATTGCTGCCTTATTAGAGAAACCTCCCACTACACTTGAGAAGATTAAATCATCCAGTGTAATCCGTGGACCTATGGTGCAGTCATCTTGTGCTTTGCCGATAATTTCTAAGGAGCAGGAAGAACTGGATAGCAAACTAAATATTGAAATGAATAAGTGGAAACGTAGAATTTCTTATTTACAGTAAAATTCCGACATAAGATTATGATAATATCTCATCAACTAAACTTGGGCATTATAATAGCTGGATAAAAAACGCCGGGAGTGGGATTTGAACCCACGAGACCCGAAAGGGTCACGGGCTCTCAAGGCCCGCGCATTATTATGGACCGTAGTTGACCACTCTGCCATCCCGGCGAAAGCCTTAAGCTTTTTAGCTCTTTTTAAAACTGTTGAAAAATATTCTTTTAGTTCTATCCATACAGATAAATGAAAGTGAAATAACTAAATCTGTGAAGTTTTTGAGCGATTTATCCCGTCTTGAAATTTATATTAAAACATTTGGTGCAATAATATTACTGTTAGGAATAATTGCAGTAGGTTACACTATAATTCTGTTTTATGGGACGCTTCCTGAATCGAAGTACGGGATGGTTGCTGGGTTTTCAATCGGATTATTTTTATTATACACAGGGTCCGTATTATTTAGGTTTAAGCAGATAACAACTGGTCACATAGTTTATGAACATGAGATATTGTAATGATGCATACTCATTTTTTGTGTACAAACTTCGATTCACATATCTAGAGATACAATTTAAAGATACATCAACTGGTAGAGGTTTTAATTGAAACGGTATATTTTTCTGGAACATATGACGGATGCATTAATCGAATCATATGGAACAAATCTTGAAGAAGCATTCGATAATGCAGCTCGAGGTCTTGTTGATACTATGGTGGATATTAAGACGATTAAAGAAAATATTGAGGAAAAGTTTGAAGTATCTGGTAGAGATTTAAAAAATTTGCTTTACAATTGGTTAGAATCAGTCTTGGTAAAGGTTACTTTGAATGAATTTGTCTTTTCTTCATTCAATGTAAAAATTCAAAAAAATATATTTGGAGGTTTTGAAATTAAAGGAGTAGGTTTAGGCGAAAAATTAGACTTAAAAAAACATAAACCAAAAACTGAGGCAAAAGCTGTTACGTATCACTTGATGCGTATCAACGAGAAGAAAGAACAAGTATCTGTAAGATTCTTAATAGATCTCTAGACTTTAGATATGTTTTGAGAAAAGGAATCTAGCTGAAATTCCTCAAGTTAGCAAGAGATTTAAATGCGAGTATTTTTTACGTCAATATAGTGTAAAGATAAGGATGGGTATAGAATCCACAGTGCTTACGGAATCTAATTTTAATATGATAATGAGTAATGGCAAAGCTGTATTGGTAGATTTTTGGGCAGAATGGTGTGGACCATGCAAACAAATGCATCCGATATTTGAAAAGCTTGCAGCAGAGTATGGAGATAGAATAGTCTTTGCCAGACTTAATGTTGATGATAATGGAGATTTACCATCTAAATATCGTGTTATGTCGATTCCTACGTTTATGGTTTTCTCTGGAGGGAAGCCCATCGATCAGGTTGTAGGTGCAATAGGTGAAGATGGGCTTAGACATTTTATTCAAAAGCACATTAATGCCACCTAAACCACTTTACTTTTCTCATTATTTTTTAGAATTAAGAGAATCTTTGAGTTTATTCAGTAGACCGCCATGCTGGATTATATCCAATATAAATGGAGGCAGAGGATTAGCTTGGAATATTCCAGTAGTCCTTTTATTAGTTATTTTTCCTTCATTCAAATTAACTGATAAAGCATCACCCTCTCGAACTTCATTCCATAAATCTAAACATTCAAGGACTGGAAGTCCTATATTTATCGCATTTCGGTAGAATATTCTCGCAAAAGATTTTGCAACAATACATTTTACACCTGCGTTCTTTAGAGATATTGGAGCTTGCTCACGACTAGAACCTGAACCAAAGTTTTCACCAACTACTAATATCGAACCATTACGACTTTTATTATAAAAATCAGGATCTATACCATCCATTGCATGTTGGCCCAACCTTTTCTCGTCTGTTATGACTAAGTATTTTCCAGGTATTATAAGGTCGGTATTAATATCATCACCATATTTTAGTACATTAGCATCAACAATCAAGAATTATATCACCTCAGTTTACTTGGATCTGTAATTTGCCCTGTCAGTGCTGAAGCTGCAGCTACTGCTGGAGAACTCAGATATAGCTTCGAATTGGGGTCACCCATTCTGCCAATGAAATTTCGATTTGTTGTACTTAAACAGGTTTCTCCTGATGCAAGAATACCAAGATGCCCACCATAACATGCTCCACATGAGGCTGTAGCTATAGCTGCACCAGCCTCAACGAATGTTTGTATTAAACCTGTATTCATTGCTTCAACAAATATCTCTTGTGAAGCAGGTACAACTATTAACCGTGTTCGAGTGCTTACTTTTTTGCCTTTCAATATATTAGCAGCTACCTGAAGGTCCTGGATTCGACCATTCGTACAGGAACCCAGATATATTTGATCAAGTTCGATATTATCTAATTCAGAAACAGTTGTTACATTGTCCACTGCATCTGGGCAAGCTACCTGAGGAGACATATTGGTCACATCAATATCCATAGTTCTTTCATATTCAGCATCTTTATCACTCTTTAGAAGTGTGAACGAATCAGAAGTTTTGCTTTTGACATAATTTGTAGTTTTATCATCCGGTTCTACAATACCAGCTTTTGCACCCACTTCAATGGCCATGTTGCAGAGAGTCATACGGCTAGATACACTCATATCTTTTACAGTTGAGCCACCAAATTCTAGTCCCATATAGGTAGCACCACTGAATCCAATTTCCTTTGCCACGTGTAAGAAGAGATCTTTGGCACCAACGAATTTACTGAATTCACCACTAACATCTATTTTAACCACTCTGGGTACTTTGAACCAGAGTCTTCCAGTTATGAATACTGATGTCATCTCAGTTGAACCAATCCCTGTTGAAAACGCACCTAATGAACCGTAAGTTACTGTATGAGAATCTGCCCCGACAATAACTTCTCCTGGTTTTACGTATCCTTTTTCCATCATAACTTGATGACAAACCCCACCTCTCCCAACATCATAGAATCCAGGTATACTGAATTCTCTTGCGAATGCTCTAACAATACGGTGCAGTTCAGCTGCTTCAGCTGTTGGTGCAGGGATAGTGTGATCCAAAATGATAGCTATACGATTAGGGTCCCAAACTTTCTTTGCACCTACATCTCTGAAATAATTCGCCACTAAATATCCAGTTATCTCGTTTATCATTGCATAGTCAATTTTAGCATCGATAATCTGATCCGGTACCACTTCGTTCATTCCTGCAGCTTTACTGAGTATTTTTTCAATAATATTCAAATTGTTATCGCTCTTCATATGATTTGCAGTTTAATAGAATTATCATTTTATTTAGGTATTTTAGAATCCATGTTTCTTCTTTTTATCAATACTTTATTTATTCCATCAAGCATTGCTTCTACACTTGCTACCACTATATCTTCTCCTGCAGCACTCGCAGAAGCAGATACACCTTCCGAATCTTCAACCTTTATGCGTACTTCGGCTAAAGCATCGGATCCTCCTGTAATAGATTCAAGTCTGTATTCATTGAGCATAATCTCGCCAAAACTTGCTGTTGCTTTCTGTAATGCTTTCATAGCAGAATCAACAGGACCTACACCTGTTTTTGATGCAACAAAAATCTTATTGTCAATCGTCACTCTTACAGAAGCTGTAGGTACCATACGTAAACCTGTCATTATCGAAAAGTCTTGCAATTTTACTATTTTTTCTTCAAGTGAAGTTTGACCTGCAACAGCTCTTGCTAATGCTGAAAGGTCTGAGTCACTCAGTCGCTTCCCTTTATCACCAAGCTCCTTAACTTTTGCAACAATATCACTTAATTGATTTTTGGAAACATCTATCCCAAGCTCCTTTAACTGTGCCGATATTCCGTGTCCTCCTGCATGTTTTCCTGCCTGAATCCATCTTCGCCTTCCAACTAGCTCAGGTGCCATTGGTTCGTATGTCATAGGCATAGTCAAAACACCATGTGTATGTATACCAGATTCGTGTCCAAAAGCATTGTCTCCGACTATTGCCTTGTTGGGAGGTAATGCTATTCCTGTAATTCTGGAAATAAGTTTAGATGTTTCATATATCAATTGAGTTTTGATATTTGTTTTCTTTCGGTGTAAGCTATAAAGCGACATAACAAACTCTTCAAGGGAAGCATTACCAGCTCGTTCACCTAATCCATTTACAGCAACATGCGCTGTCTTTGCTCCTGCATTTATCCCTGCTAATGTATTTGCAACTGCAAGCCCAAAGTCATCATGACAATGTAGGCTAATGGGAATATTTACAACTGTTTTAATTTCTGTTACAAGCTTGAACATTGCCTCCGGGGTAATAACTCCAACTGTATCAGGGATGTCTACTCGATCAGCACCTGCATCGCAAGCTGCATTAAAAATTTCTTTTAGAAATGAAATATCAGATCTGGTTGCATCTTCTGCTGAAAATTCCACAATTACACCATGAGATTTGCAATATTCGATAGCTTCAACTGCTTTTTCAAGGGCCTCTTCTCGTTTTATCTTCAGTTTATGTTTTAAGTGAAGGTCGGATGTGGCAATGAATGTGTGAATAGAATCAACATTACAATCCAAAGCTTCATCAATATCTTTTTTACTAGTTCTTGCTAGGGCACATATTTCTGCGTTAAGTTTTTCTTTTGTTATTAACTTGACAGATTCTTTCTCACCTTTAGATGTAATAGGAAATCCCGCTTCTATGATGTCGACACCTAGACGATCAAGTTGTTTCGCTATTTGGAGCTTATTTTCTCGAGTTAAAGATACTCCAGGAGTTTGTTCACCATCACGCAGAGTGGTGTCAAAAATACGAATTTTTTCATCATTATTACTCATTTTTTTGTTCCTCTTTGTAAGGCAGTTATCCCAGTTCTTGCCATCTCCTTTATTCCATATCCTGATACAATATCTATGAATGCATCTATTTTCTCTGGTGTACCTGTTACTTCAACAATCATAGAACCTGGAGAAACATCTATTACACGATTACGAAATATGCTGCAATAATTGGTAAGTTCTGAGAGGGACTTGTTTGATGAAAATTGAATTTTTATTAAAGCTAACTCTCGTTGCACAGTATCTTCGTAATCAAAAACTTGAACTTTAACAACATCGATTAACTTGCTCATCTGTTTAACTGTCTGCTCAGCAACATCTCTATCACCATAGATAGTGATAGTCATCTTTGAGAGACCATTCTCTTCTATTGGCCCTACACTTATGCTATCAATATTGAAACCGCGCCTTCTGAACATATTCGCAACTCTGAATAGGACACCGGGTTTATTTTCAACAACGGTTGAAAGTATGAATGTGTTCTCCATCATTTCTGCCCCTCAGAATCGAATAATACTTCATTTAATCCTCTACCGGGTGGAACAAACGGAAAGACATCTTCTTCAGGTGAAACAGGACAATCTATCACTGTAGTGACATCACTAATAATAGCTTCTTTGAAGGCTTTCTCAAATTCTTTGATGGATTGAGCATGAAGACCTTGAGCACCATATGCTTCAACTAATTTCACAAAATCAGGTATGTTGCCTAGTTTGACACCAGAATATCTTCTATCATAAAATAGTCTCTGCCATTGCTCAACCATACCGAGTGTTGAATTATTCAGTATAACAACTATCACAGGAATGTCTTCAGCCATACATGTTGAAAGAGAGTTTTCTGTCATCCTAAAGCTACCATCACCAGCAAGGTCAACAACAGGTACATCTGGTTTTGCAACTTTTGCGCCAATCGCAGCAGGGAATCCAAAACCCATTGTACCTAATCCAGTGGATGTTATCCAAGTTCGTGGTTCTATAACCTGATAATAGAGTTCCCCCCACATCTGATTTTTTCCTACCTCAGTGGTGAGTATCCCATTTGATGGAAGAAGCTCCCGTATCTTCTTAACTATTTGAGATTGATATATCCCATTGCCACTACCAAAATCACCTTCTCTAATTTGTGATTTAATTTCCTGCACTCTTTTTTGCCATAAAGTCTTATCTTTCTTTACAATCTTTCTTTTCATCGATGCAATTAAAGACTTTAACGCTATTCCAACATCCGAAACTATAGGTAGCTCAACCTTCTTATTTTTACCAAGTTCAGCAGGGTCTATATCTATGTGGATTATTCGAGCATCTTTCCCGAATTCATCAAATCTTCCTGTAGATCTATCTGAGAACCTAACCCCAACAGCAAGAATACAATCAGCTTCACAAATTGTTTTATTAGCTTCAGGCCTACCATGCATCCCGATTGGACCTAATGATAGAGGATGATTCTCTGGAAAACCTCCTTTTCCAATGAGACTAGTCACTACTGGAGCCATAAGAAATTCAGCTACTTCACGGAGTAAAGTAGCAGCATTCGAGATAATCACTCCTCCTCCAGACCAGATTATTGGTTTATCTGAATTCAGAAGTAGATCAGCAGCCTTCTTTATCTGAACTGGATGCGGTGTTATATGTGGATTATACCCTCTGATATCCACTTTCTTTGGAACATTCATATCAGCCACATTTATTTGAATATCACGAGGGAGATCTATCAAAACAGGTCCAGGACGCCCTGTTGAAGCAATTTTAAAGGCCTTTTTAACAACAAGAGGGATTTCTTGGGGTTGCATAGGTTGGAAAGCATACTTTGTAACTGGTGTAACGATACCGACAATATCACATTCCTGAAAGGAGTCCTTCCCGATAGTAGGAGTAGCAACCTGACCTGTTATTGCAATTATTGGAGAGGAGTCAGCGAATGCAGTAGCTATTCCAGTCACTAGATTTGTAGCTCCGGGACCGGATGTAGCAATACATACTCCAGGCCTACCACTAGCACGAGCATATCCATCAGCCATGTGTGCTGCTGATTGTTCATGTCTCGCAAGTATATGTCGGATTTCACTATCCAATAAAGCATCATAAACAGGCATTATGGCTCCACCGGGTAGACCAAAGACTACCCTAACACCTTCATTCCATAACCCTTCTAAAAGGGCTTGACTACCAGATATTTTTGACATACTATAACATCTCATTCAAAAATTTTGACCCACATACACACAAACGATTTTTTTTGTGGTGTGGACTTAAATAAGTACTGATAGAGACAACACTGGAACATCGTTTGCTACCAGAAGAGTTAATCCTAATCGACTGGTAAAAGTTTCTAGTATGCTCATCATTTGTATAAAATTTCAAACTTGTTTATGTTTATAAGTTTTTTGTGTATTTGGAGAATATCATAAAAAAAAATTGAGTATTAGTTAAAATTTTAATCATATATAAATCAAAACAAATACATTTTTTTGTAAGTAAAACAACAATTAAATTATAAAGCATAGTAAAATGAAAAGGGATTGGAAGAACAATGCGTAGTGACATGGTTAAAAAAGGGATAGAAAAATCACCTCATCGTAGTCTTCTTCGGGCAGTAGGTCTTAATGACGAAGACTTCGAGAAACCCTTCATTGGAGTAGCCAATTCATTTGTAGATATAATTCCAGGACATATGCATCTGCAAGAGTTTGGCAAGATAATTAAGAAGTCGATTCGTGAAGCTGGAGGAGTTCCTTTCGAATTCAACACTATTGGTGTCGATGATGGCATTACTATGGGCCATGTAGGAATGAGGTATTCACTTCCAAGCCGTGAAATAATAGCGGATTCTGTAGAGACTATGGTTGAAGCACACCGCTTTGACGGTCTTCTCTGCATTCCCAATTGCGACAAGATAGTGCCAGGAATGCTTATGGGAGCCATAAGAACTAACGTACCTACAATATTCGTTAGTGGAGGTCCAATGAAAGCGGGAAAGACACCTAGTGGAAAAACTGTAGATTTGATATCTGTTTTTGAAGGTGTAGGAGCATATCAATCAAAAAAAATCTCAGAAGAAGAACTTAGGGAACTGGAAAGGTATGGATGCCCAGGATGCGGATCATGTTCCGGACTATTTACTGCAAATTCTATGAATTGTCTTTGTGAAGCTCTTGGATTAGCTTTACCTGGAAATGGAACAATTCTTGCTGATACATCTAAACGTGAAGAATTGGCAAAAAAGGCGGGTAAACAGATAATCAGACTTATTCAGAAAGATGTTAAACCTCGGGAATTAGTAACTCCTGAATCCTTGGATAATGCTTTGGCTCTTGACATGGCAATGGGTGGATCCACAAATACTGTTCTTCACCTATTGGCAATAGCTCATGAATCTAATGCAGATTTTATGGTTTCACGGATAAATGATATTATGGAAAAAGTACCTCATATTTGCAAAGTTAGTCCAGCATCAGATTGGCATATTGAAGATGTGGATAGAGCTGGAGGGGTATCAGCCATTCTTAAAGAGATAAGTCGTAAACCAGAGGTTCTTAATATGCATTCAATGACAGTAACTCTCAAGAGCTTGGGAGAAAACATATCCGATAGCAAAATATTGGATGATGAAGTAATCAGAAAGCTTGAAAATCCTTACAGTGCAAATGGAGGATTAATTGCCTTATACGGTAATTTAGCACCAGAAGGGTCACTTCTGAAAATAGGGGCAGTTGACCCAGATATTAAATATTTTGAGGGGCCAGCTGTAATATTTGAATCCCAAGAAGAAGCTGGAGAGAAGATATCGAAGAACAAAGTAAAATCTGGAGAGGTGGCTGTGATAAGGTATGAAGGCCCAAAAGGGGGACCAGGTATGCCTGAAATGCTAGCACCAACGGCTGCGCTAAATGGGATGGGTTTGGGAAAAGAAGTAGCATTGATCACTGATGGAAGATTTTCTGGAGGCACAAGAGGAATAAGTATTGGGCATATATCTCCAGAAGCAGCAGATGGTGGACCTATAGCTCTTTTGGAGAAAGGAGATACAATTCAGATTGACATTAAAAACCGAGAACTGAATGTCATCCTTGATGAGGATGACCTCGAGAATCGACGAAGAAAATGGAAACCCATTGAGCCAAAGGTTAAAAGTGGATATCTTTTAAGATATGCAAAGATGGTTACTTCAGCAAGTTCAGGTGCAGTATTGAAAACCTAACATTTTTATTATTCAAAGTTATACAATGGAAGATGCCTCTTTCACGTAGAAGAGTAATTTATTTAGCTGCAACTGTAGGGGGAGCTGCGGTAATTGTAGCGGCAACCGGAGGTAGTTTATACCTCAGCGGGAATATGAATGAAACGACTACAACTACAAGAAAGATCACTACAAAAACCTCAACGCAACAAATTAATCCAAAATCATATCCAAAGAACGCCTATCTTGATGGAGAAAAGAGTCTAGTCAGTGTTGTTCAAGGAACTGGGAATCAAGAAGATATTCCAAAAATGGTTAGGCGGAGTGTTGAACTTTTAGGAGGTTTAGAAAAGATAGATGTGAATGGTAGAAGTGTTCTAGTGAAACCAAATACTAACAGCAATAATGCTCATCCGGCATCTACTAATCCTTTGGTTGTTGGCACTATCGTTGAGATGTTGTTTGAAGCTGGTGCAGCTAAAGTTACCGTAGGAGATTCATCAAATATCAACAATAAAACTAGTGAAGTTATGCGTGACCAAGGAATAATGAAAGCAGTTGAAGATGCAGGAGGCGAAGTGATGTTTCTAGAAGATGAAGAGTATACAACAGTCCAGATTCCTGGAGGGAAATGGTTGACAGAAACAAGAATTTCAAAACCAATCTATGAAGCTGAGAGACTCATTAATGTACCTGTTGTCAAGAGCCATAATGTGACCAATTATACCATGAGTATGAAGAATTTTGTAGGCACTATTCATAGGGATAGCAGATTTGATCCAGAATGGAAACCCACAACAAAGGTTTTTCATGCCTGTGGAAATCCAGCGGAGGCCGCAGCTGAATTGAGTATCTTAGTAAATCCAGATCTCGTGATTATGGATGGTACCAAGAGCTTAGTATCTTATGGTGAATCTGATGATTCAGGAGAAGTACGTGATACAAATCTAATTATAGCAAGCGGAGATAGAATTGCGAATGATATTGTAGGGTTGAGCATAATAAAGAGTTATGGAATCTGGCCCGGGGTGGTTGATAAAGAGGTATGGGATCAACCCACAATAAAAAGAGCTCAAGAATTGAGTTTAGGCAGAGATAAAGAAGAAATAAGGATAATAGGAGAATCATTAGCAGGAGAAACAAAAATCGACGAATTAATGCAAACTATTTATGACCTAACTGGAGTTTCTCGTTTATAAATTCTAAAAAGAGTTAAATCCGTATGGGTTTTAGAACTTAATGAGGAGTCAAAGATAGGTAAACGAAAGGTCCTGAACGAAGCAAACCTAAAAAAACTTATGCTTCCAGAAGAAAATGAGCTACTAGCACGAGTCTTGAAGATGTCCGGCGGAGAACACCTCATAGTGCAATGCACAGACGGAAAAACAAGGATGGCAAGAATAAGGGGAAAGATGAAGAGACGTATGTGGGTAAGAGAAAACGACATAGTTATGATAGCTCCTTGGGACTTTAAGGATGACCGAGCAGACGTTTTGTGGAGATATACTGTTTCTCAAGTAGAATATTTACGAGAAAAGAAGTATTTACCAGATGGATTATAAACAAATACAAATTATTTTTTCCTTGAAAATATTTAGCAAGGTTTTTTAATAGATAATAATACGTTGGGTTAGGGAAGTATATGATACTTCAAGCGCTTTCAAATGTGTTTTACACGCCAAATGTATGGCAAAATCGATTCGTGGATGAAATAGGATTATTAATTGTCACTACTGGAATAATAGCAGTAACTGTCCATTTCATTGTAAGACACATAAGACCACCAATCAAGGAGTCACATTGATATTGAGTAACCAGACAGTACAACGATACGATTTGATACAAAGGATCTACCATTGGGCAAATCTTGGGGCATTATTAGTGCTATTATGGACTGGCCTCACAATATATGATTTGAATATTTTCGGAACAAGACCGTTCTCATCATTTGTTACTACCCTCGTTGGCGAGAATTTTATGCCGTTAATTTTTGGTTTACACATATACGCAGCATTTGCACTTTTAGGTGGACTTATTATGCATATCATTTATGACACAGGAATTAAAGGAATCTTTTGGAGTGAAATACCTTCAAAGGCGGACTTTAAAGCACAAAATATCTTAGCTAAGAATTTCCTAGGAATTTCAAAAGAATATGTAAAGTTTCCCAAGTTCAATATTGGACAAAAGATGTTACACATTGGATTTGCTATTGTGATTGTGCTTATAGGTGCGACAGGATTTATGATGAGTGCGAATTATCGATTCTTGGTTCCCATATGGTGGTTGCCTCTAAGCTTTGATTTCATATCATTTTGGGCAAGATACATCCATGATATGCTTACATTTGTTCTCATTACTATGGTAGTTATGCACGTTTACTTCGGAGTGAGAAGAGAGAATGCTCCTACTTTCAAGAGCATGTTTTCAGGTACAGTACCTAAAGAATATCAAGAAAAACATTTCTCTTCAAGTGATGAACCGGAGTTAATTCCAGCACCAGATGAAGAAGGATGATGTCATGAGCAAAGAATATCTATATATTCCAGTATTTACGGTGAATACTAAAAGAAGAAGGATGATGTCATGAGCAAAGAATCAGGAAAGATGACTACTTCTAGAAGAAAGTTTGTTGCAGGTGCAGCAATAATTGGTGCAGTAGCAACGATTGAAGGATCATCAGCTATTGGATATTTCAATCATACTACTGAACCTGGAAAGCCTCTAAAATCAAAAGGAGCGATTGTTGCAGATATGGATCTTTGTGTAGGGTGTAGAAGTTGCCAAGCCGCGTGTACAATGAACAATGATGGAGAAGTTCAACCTGACCTATCTAAGATACAGATAGTAAAGGACTACTTTTCAGGAGACTATTTACCTAATCCTTGTTCACAATGTGAATGGCCAGGATGTATGTATTCTTGTCCTACAGGAGCTTTGCAGGTAGATACAGGAAATGAAGATGGTGTTCCAGAGCTTCAAGGAAGATTGACATCTTTGCTTTCAGGTAAATTAACACCTGAAACAACTCCTGGTACTAATGCCCGAGTTGTAAATACTAGAGAGTGTATAGGTTGCCAACAGTGTGTAGAGGGGTGTGCTAAGATTTTTGATTTATCTCGTGTTAGGTTCAACAGTAAGAAGCAGATTGCAACAAAATGCCACTTATGTGGTGGTAACCCGCAATGTGTAAAATATTGCCCAGTAGGCGCTATAATGTATGCAAGTTCAGATGAAGGACTCACAACGGGTTATGACGGAAAAGGCAATATTATCTGGAGACCACCTGAAGCAAAACCTTTGAGAGAAGATGAACTCAGAGGCATTCTGTATTAATCGCCTTTTTTTCTAGCCAATAAAACTGTCATAGCAACCAACAAAAAGGCAATTAAGCCCAAAAATATGTAAACAAAGATAATCTCAAATGCACTTTCGTTTTGAGATGCAAAATGTGTAACAGTCGTTGTAGTACTAACAGTAGTTGTAGTAATAACAGTCGTAGTTACACTATTCGGTATATTTTCTGAAATACCAATTGCAATCAAAGTTCCTGGAACAATATTTTGCTTTGCTAAGCCATAACTTTCTTGCCGAGCAAATGAGGTAGCTCCCACGATTGTGAAAATTTTCTGATGGCCTTCTGAATCTTGTCCCATTGTGACCCCAGTAACTATTGGTGAACCTAGACGCAATGTATCTATTAGAATTCCTGAATCTTTATCAAAAAACCTCATATTTCCGTCAGTAAAACCAGAAAACAACATTCCACCTGAGACAACCATATGGGCTCTTTGGTTGCTTATTGGGTAGAACCAAGTCCATTTTATTTTTCCAGTAAATAGATCTCTAGCAACAATCGTGACATTTGCAGATAGATTTGTTATTGGGATTACACCACTAATTCTCCCTTCCCGCATTGGAAGAGTGGTGATTTTTAGTTGTGTGAATGCTGTATAATGATATACTGTACCTGTTTGTGGATCAAATGATTGATCTGTGCTAAAGGCACCATTGAAATAACTAGGAACAAGAGTTATTGGAGGTTCTCCATGATATAAACTGCGATCAGGTTGCTTAAACTCTTTCATATCGTACCAGCTGAATGGATCTGTAATATGGAAAGTTCTTTTTTCCGGATATATTTCATCCATAACTTGTATTATATGAATAGGTTCTCCAGTTCTTGCGTTTGAAACTATCCAGTGACCATCCTTGCAGCCTTTCACATAGACCTTACCAATTGAAATATGATCTATTAACATACCGCTCCAATTACAATCAAAATCATATGGATCACGAGGCTGAGGTTGTTGCCACCATACTCTTTTCCCCTGATTCATATCAATCGCCATAATTGTACTTCCATATAACCGAGGACCAGTAGTCAAGGAAACATTTGGCCACGGTACCTGAGCACCAGTATTGATGTATAATATCCCAGAGTCTTCATCTATTACTGGTTGACCCCATGAAGCAGTAACGCCACTAGACGGATGTGGATTTGTATTTGGAGCAGGAGCCCAATCCCATTCTAGGTTTTCAGGTACAAGTTCTGCGACATCACTGCAGGGGATATCTCTGAAGAACCCTAGATTACATTCCTGTAAAGCCCAATCGCGTGAAAACTCACCTTGAGGAGGAGAGTTGAACACTCTCCAGAGAATACTGTTTGTGTCCATATCGATTCCCATTGCAATATTTCTCCCACTTTCAGTCCAACCTCCACCCTCAACATGACTGAGTAGGAAAATAAATTGTCTACCTCTTTCATAGGTTCCAATGGAATTTTGTTCTGATGTCGGAGAATATTTGTATAAATTGCCAGGTATGTTGGCGCAAAGGTCGGTGATATGGAATTTCATTGTTCCTGCCTGACCATCCAATCCATAAAAATCGCATGCAAATCCTTGAAGAAGAAGAGATTTTCCACTTTCCCAATATCTTATCCCGTGAAGATGAAAGAGTCTTACATTAGCTGACCAAGGAAGCCTTTCCTGAATTTCAGGGATATTTAGGGTATATTCATGAGTCCAAAGAGACTTACCGTTACTTCCATTTATAGCATAAGTTTTGAGAAAATTGGTTTGAATATAGACTATTCCGTCATTTACTAGTGGCGGGGTTGTTACTCCCTCTTGTGGATGTATAACTTTCAATGCTTCAGGAATAACTGATGTGCCTTCAATAGGAAAAATCCACTTTACCTCCAGTTGATCAACATTACTCTTATTGATTTGTGTTTGTGGACTATAGTTCCATGCCCATGAATTACCATTAACGTAATGCCAATCTTTGTCAGAAACAGCTAATGGAGCGGCTATGGCAACATTAACAATAGGTGTACTAAGTATTAAGATAAGTAAGAATGAGAGAAGATTTTTCAAGGTCAGCATACCCACTATTTTGGACATGTAGGTGATAAATAAATTGGGAATATAGATTGCATTTTATTCCTCAAGTTCTTGATCAATTACTTGTTTAAAGATGGGATACATTTGTGCTCCCGCAACTTTGACACCGTTTATGTAAAAAGTGGGAGTTCCCTGTACTCCAGCATCTAACCCATCTTGTATATCGTTCATAATTTCATCAACATATTTTCCGCTTTTTAGACAGAGATTGAATTGTTCCTCATTTAGACCAAGTGTTGAGACATATTTTTTGAACTCAACTGTTGTATTTCCAGACACCCAATCTTCTTGATTTTCGAATAGTATATCGTGGAATTCCCAATACTTGTTCTGTTCATTTGCACAATTGGCCGCTTCAGCAGCTATTTCTGCTTTAGGATGTATATCCGAAATAGGAAAGTCACGTAAAACATATTTCACTTTTCCAGTATCTACATAATTTGTAATTATATCTTTTAGAGTTCCATCAAAGAATCTTTTACAGAAGGGACATTCAAAGTCACTGAACTCGATTATTGTGACGGGTGCTTCAGGAGAACCTAAGAATGGGTCATCGTCAGATGAAACTCCTTCCACTCTTAGAAAAGATGTTTCGTCCTCTTCAGGTTGAAAAGATAAAAGAATTGAGGGTAAATTAAGCCCTATTATTATCCCAGCAAGAAGACCAATTATTAGGAATAGTACTGCAATAGTTGTGAGTTTGAAACTGCTTCCGTTGGTCGATTTGATTCCCAATCATTTTAGATTAGTTTGAATTGTTGATAAACCTACTGATAAACTTCTTTGCTGAATTATACGAAATATTTTTTTTCTGACCATAAAGCTATTTATCTATTCCAAGACTAAGCTTTGATAGTGGTATTCAGGTAAAGGAAGCTCCTATTGAACAAACATTATGCACTACTAATACTAATCATTATCGGAATTACAGTAGTAACAGGAATAAGTCTTGTAGAAGCTCAACAACAAGATAATTATGTGAAACATTTTACTGTGAAAGCGTTTAGATTTGGATTTGATCCTGAAAGATTAGTTGTAAATCAAGGTGATATAGTAATAATCACAATAGAAGCTATAGATGCAGTTCACGGATTTTATATTGAAGATTACGAGATAAGACAGGATCTCATAACCCCGGGTTCGCCTGAAACAATATCTTTCGTTGCTGATAAAAGAGGTATGTTCAGGATACATTGTTCTACGATATGTGGGTCACTACATCCATTTATGACGGCACATCTTGAAGTCCAGCCCAATCTCCGCTTTATTGGAAGCATTTTAGGGATAACAGGCTTAATTGTTTCATTCATTGCTTATGCTTGGATGAGGAGAGAAGATTAGATGAAGCCTGCATATAAAAAACGTGACCTCCTCAAAAACAATTTAATTAAACGCATCATTCTTAGCAGAAATCTACAACCCTTTGCTACAATTTTAGCTTTTGCGCCATTCATATTCGTTGCAGTTACAGGAATAATAGGAATAAGCTCTGGAGCTAAGAACTTTTCAGTAGTTTTCACTTGGATTCTCTGGTCAGTTCTACTTGCTCTACTATTGGTACCATTTCTTGGACGAAGTTGGTGCTTCTTGTGTCCAATAGTTTGGCCAGGTGAATTGATACAAAGGAAACTATGGAGCAAATTTGGTGACTCCAAACTGATGAATATGCGATGGCCAACGGTTTTAAAGAATGTTTGGCTCCAGATTTTTATCTTTATCTTCTTCGGTATTTGGATGGTTGTACTCGTAACTCAACCATTCGTAACAGCAATAGCGGTAATTACGTTAATAACAGGTGCAACCATCACCTTCATTCTCTTTCCTCGAAGAATATTCTGTCGTTACCTTTGTCCACCTGGTCTCTTTATCGGAGTCTATTCATCTTATGCTCCCATTGAGGTTCGGGTTAAAGATAGAGGCATTTGTCTTACTCCATCATCACAAGGTGGATGCAACAAAGAATGCTATACGGGAAGTGAAAAGGGGTATGGTTGTCCTTGGTTGGAATTCCCACAGAACATGGTTTCAAATATTGATTGTGGTCTTTGCACTGAATGTTTCAAGACTTGTCCCCGTGACAATATAGCTCTTAACGCTAGACCTTTCGGGGTTGAACTTGAATCGAAAGAAATGAAAATGAAATCTGATGAGGCCTGGAGAGCTATAATTCTACTAGCATTTCCTTTAGTATATACTGCAGTTCTATTTGGTCCATGGGCATGGATAAAAAGCTGGGGAGACCTCCTACTTTACACTAATTCTGTTGGAGTTACTCAACACCTATTTTACATAATTTTAATTATCGATATTGTATTAGGAGTTTTACCAGGATTACACTTACTTGCCTCAAGGATATCGATTTTACTTTCTGGTACAAAAGATATTTCCACGAAAGAACTGTTTGTTAATTATGCGTATGCCTATATTCCTTTGGGGTTGATGCTTTGGGCGGGATTCAACTTTTCACTTATTATGATGGAATGGTCTTACATTCCAGTTATTATCTCTGACCCATTTGGTGCAGGTTGGAATCTCCTAGGAACTACCCATCTTCCATGGATACCGATAACATTGCCAATTCCAATCGCAGAAACAGTCTTTACATTTTCAGGTGTCTTGTTATCTTTGAAAGTGGGATATAATTCTTTGAATAGTATATTTTCAGATAAAAAACAAACTCTGAGAGCATTAATTCCTTTTGCTACTCTAACAGCAATAATTGCCATTGTGTACTTATGGTTCTATATTTAGGTGAATAATATTGGAAAACAAGATTCAAGTTAAGAAAAGTTGGTTTGAACGATTAATGAGTTTAATTATTCTAATCATCATAGTCTTAGCCACATTTGGAGTGACATATTGGAATGAAACATCTAGATTTCCAGTTCTTGGAGGAGAAGAAGATACAAAAGTTTTCTATGTTACAGCTTTAATGTGGGAATATTACCCTAAAGAAATAAGAGTTCTTGAAGGTGATGATGTAATAATCCACTTAACTAGCATAGATGTTCCACATGGAATTTACATAGAAGCATGGAACATTACATCAAATGTTGCACCTAATCAAACTGAAATAATAGAATTTAAAGCTGACAAAGTTGGAAATTTTGAGTTTTATTGTATTTTTTATTGTGGTATAGGTCATGAAGACATGAGAGCCTATGTTATAGTTGAGGAAAAGGGATAAAGAATTGAATAATCACTCTATAACCTTTACGGCACCTACCATTTGAGGATGAGGAACACAGAACCAAGGATATACCCCTACCTTATCAAAAACAATCGATAGTGAAGCTTGGTTCTGTTGTAGCATGTTAGTATCAAATTCACCGTTGTCTGCTGTAGCGGTGTGTCCAACAAGGTCCCTGTTGATCCAAATAATTTCACTTCCAGTTCTAACAGTCAAATTGTTAGGAAAATACCAGAAATCTTGTATTATCACGATTATTTGACCTGTACCTATGATGTTTAGCTTTAAATCAACTGAATGTAATAATCCATTACCGTTTGCTTCAATCACAATATCATAAAGTCCTGCTGGAGCTTTAGAATCTACTTTCACATTCATTTTTAGAATAAGATTCTTTTCATTAGAAAGTTGTATCTCATCATTTTCCATTGATATTTCAACTCCATCAGGTGCTTCCTTAATTCCCACCATCATTTTAGACTCAAAATCTCTTAGAGAAGTAAGATTTAGTTTAAAAGAAGATGAATTTCCCTGATAAACTGAGATAGATTCTGGTGTAGCATTAATAAGATAATCAGGTGGTTCTGCAAAAGCTAAGTAACCTATTAATATATTCAACCCCAAAAATACAATCACCACTATAAAAATTACAGGGGTTTTATTCATATGGTATTTATGGTAATGATTGGGATATATAGATATTTTTTACTTGACTTATTAATCATGCTTTACCGTTTAAATCGTTGTTTGTAGATAAAAAGGAAGAGATATATGAAAGAACTTTATTAGCTGACAAGATGATGAAACGGTTTAATGTTGTAATTACTTTTCTATTAGTAGCAATTATGGCCATAAATATATCTCCTTTAGCTTTTGGTCAAGGAGTAACAGTTGAGATATCAGGAAATAAAGCTAATATTGCTATTCCTGAAATCGCTAATACTACAATCATTGCTATAGATGTTTCTGATAGTTTGGATTTTCCAGTGAGAAACATAGAGATTAATTCAAAGCAGCCGATAGATATCGCAGAATTCACTATAGAACTTATGGATTCTACTCCTGAGGGTTCTGAAGAAGTGAATGGTATAGTTCATCAGTATTTGACAATTGATACTAATCTCACCAGCGAAGATGTAACTTATATCAAAATATCTTTTGGAGTACCTAATAGTTGGATTTCATCAAACGATATTAATAAGACAATTGTCAGGCTAGTAAGCACTAATTCCGAAGGAGGATGGGACGTAATATTAACTGAGATTCTAGAAGAAACTGAAGATGAAACTATCTTTGTTGCACCACTTATCAATTTAGATACTGATAATTACGCCATTGCAGAAATACCTCCATGGGTTGCCACTACGACTTATACCCAAATTCAAACCAAAACCACTACAATCACAACTGACACCGCTACAGTGACAAGCACAGTTGCTGGAAACACAGTTGTAGTAACATCAGTTGTTGGTGGATCTAGCACAATGTCATATCTAGCAATTGGCGGGGCAGTAGCTGCACTCGGAATTTTAGCTTTAGTTTTCAAAACAAAGAAACGAAAATAAATATCAAATATCTTAAATTAATTATCTAAAGTAACATTCAATGTTATTTAGAAAAATCATAGATTTAGAATATTTGTTTTTAGGAAATATCTTTGTGCTCAGAAACATGAATATTAGATGTTATTCTAAGGGATAAAATTACACTTTTTCCTTTTTACCTTGTTTATTACTCTCAGTGGAGTTCAAATCTAGTTTTCCGGAAGTCATTCCTCTAAATACTTTCCAATTGGTTGGTATTAATACACTAAAGTAGAAATGTCCTATCATTAAAGATATGAGAATAAAAGAGAATAGATCATGCAGGTATCTGCTGTTTTCGATATAGAGCCAATTTTCAAAGGGTCCTAGCCCTATATTGCGAATAAATATAAGAAATGGTTCCCAAATTGTCAGTCCTGTAAAGCCTAAAAGAGAAACTGTAATAATTATGCCGAAATGAAATATCTTCTGCATTGGATGAAGCTTTTTTATTGGTGGATATTTCTTGGAAATTCCAAAGAAATTTCGTGCAATTATCTGCATATTTTTTATATCAACTCTTGTAATCCAAAAGTTACTATATTTACGCACTATAATTGAGTCATATATTACGTGAAAGATTACTAAATCAAGTAACGCAATTGAAAAATACCAATGATAACCAACCAAAGTTCTAAGATTAATTTCTCCAATTGTGGGAAATACAGAAATGAAATAATCTAGTTTGTAGATAATTACACCTGTTATAAGCAAAGCGAAGAGAAATATTAGAAAGAGCCAATGAATTATAATCTGAATTTTATCATATCGCTCAGACTGCTCAAACTTCATATCCCATCGTTGACCACGTCTTCCTAATACTACCTCTCTTATGAAATGAATAGCAACACCAAATATGGCAACAAAAATAATAGATAACGCAAGATAATCATCGATCCTAAAAGGAGGACCTGAGACTTGCAGCATTTCCGAAAACATTAATCTTTAGTTAATAATCGTAATAATATAACTCTTTTTTATTTGTTCTAGGAAAGACATATATCTAAAAAAATACGAAGTTTGAATACCACAGAAGAGTCAGCATTATGAATAGGGAAATGATTTTAAAATTAATTGGAGTTATCGCTTCTGTAGTGATTATTGGTCTGGTTACAGTATTAACTGCTTCTTCTTTATCTGTTGGTGGTGTAGCCTATAGTTCAGACTCCGAAGCCTGTGCATCGTGTCATATTGAAACTCTCTATGTGGAAGGATACAGAAACTCAACTCATTATAATGCAAATCTTACCTGTATGGATTGCCATAAATATTCTACACCAATAAAAGATGAAGATTGTTTATCATGCCATGAGGATGACTATAGAACAAACAGTACCAAATTCTTATGGGATTGGGTTGGGTTTGTAACTCCAGTTGATGCTCATTCAGAAAAGGCACATATTACGCAAACTTGTAACAACTGCCATTTAGAACATAAGTTTCAATACGGATTACCTAAAGCTGCTGTCCAAAGCCGATGCTTTGAATGTCATATACCTATTAAGGATGACGTAAACCTCAAAGGTCTTCCAAGAGCACCCTAAGATAATCATTATTCAAAATAAAATAATTGTTTCCGCCAGCGAATACTTTTTTTCGTTCTATCTCAAAAAAAAGATCAATTATAAAAAGAAAAATTGTCTATACTTCACCTTCAAATTGAACAGTACCATATTGACTGGAAGATGAAGTTTCAACTTCGAATAAAACGACTCCATTTACATTAAAATGCAAGTTACCCATCTTAAGGTGATCAACACCTTCATCCTCAGATAGAAACCAAAAAGACTCGCTTATGGATAGAAAATTTTCGGGTGGAACTACGCCAACATCAAAAACGCCATCATAAATTCTCGCAGGCACACCATTATCTATCAAATATACTGAAAATTCGATTGCTGTAACATTTATCTCAAAACTATTTGAGTTTAAGATCTTAAAGGAGGCAGTAGAGCTTACCTGCCAAGTGTTATTTTCTAACCAATCTCTTTCAATATCATTGATAGTCACACTTTCTATTAATATTTCTGGATTCTCAACATCTATTGCTGTATCTCCCTCAAAATAATTTGAAAAATAAAGACCGGCAAATATAATGACAATTAAAAAGACTACTAGCAGAACTTTGTTTGAATAGAATTTAGAAATTCCCACAGGTTTATTCTTCTTGGCCTCTAATTTTTCTCCACAATCCACACAAACTAGTGCATCATCTGAATTTTCTTCTCCACATAAATCACATACCCGCAAAGGAATCAAATAACCAATCTTGGTTCGTTAGTTAAATCTTTCTTGTAACAGGAAAAAAGAAATAGAGTATCTAAGATTAATATTCACAATTCTTTTTCTAAATTTTTCAAAAAAAAATCAAGCATATCATCTATTTTAATCAAGAAAATGCCAAATTAAAATCCAAATTTAAATATCACATATATTTCAATGAATGCACGTGGGCCAGTCGTCTAGTGGTTAGGACAACAGCTATATAGCGGTCAAGCCCTTACACGGCGTAGGTCCCAGGTTCGAATCCTGGCTGGCCCACTACATTAATATGCCCATGCAGCTATAATTGCTGTGTCTCCACTTACAAACGAAGACTCACTATCAACTTCCGTAATGGTTTCTGTAATTTATTTTCGCTTCAAATCTCAACAGGCCCAGTTATCACGGATATTACGGATTATTTATTTAAACATAATTTGGAGTTAGGATTGTTTTGTTTACTTCAAGATAGACATTTTCTATTCGTGTAGCAATATTATCCCAGCTGTATTCTTTGACAGCTAACTCTCTGGCTGCTTTGGACATTTTGAGGTACTCTTCAGGATTACTTAGGAGAAATTGTAAAGATTCGGCTATTTCTTTGCTGCTTCTTTTTTCCACTAGTAAGCCTGTCACACCGTTTTTAACAACTTCAGGGATACCGCTCACTTTTGTGGCTATAACGGGTTTACCTGATGCCATTGCTTCGATTAATGGTATGCCAAAGGATTCACTATGAAGAGAAGGAACCACAACAATATCAGATAGTGCATAAAGAGCTGGAAGATCATCATCAGAAACAAAACCCAACATCTTTAAACTTCCGTTCAAGCGATGAATTTGAGTTAAACCCTGAACTGGTTTCTGCATGTATCCTTTACCGCAAACTAACATTTGTAGATTAGGAAAATCTTTCAGCAACATCTTTGTCACTTTAGGAAGAAAAATAGTTCCCTTTCTGAAGACATGTCTTCCTACAAATAGTATTATCGGTTTCTTCTGAGCGAGAATTTTGAAACCATTGAAGTTACCATCTTTTGCTTGTGTTGGGCGGAAACGATTTGTATCAACACCATTTGGAATTACCTCAACACGATTTCTATCCACAATATTTGAGATAAGATTAGCTGCTACATTACTTACCGCAATCACTTTGTCAACCTTACGGAGAACCCTTCGATGAGGGTATAGTGCATAACTTACAGGTTTCCAAAAGTATCCCGTTTCTGCGGAAAACATATCGGTGTGAGTGGTTAAAATCACGGGCAGATGTAATTTCTTTGCTGCATTTATCGCAGAGATTGAGAAAGGTGACCACGCATGGTGAACGTGTACTATGTCAATATTTTCTTTTTTGAGGATTTTTTCAATTCCTCCAATCTTTGGAGGAAGAAATATTAAGGAAGATGGAAACATTGAATTTACACGTTGAATAGGAATTTCTGCGTACTGTAGAGGCAAACTTTTTGTCCATTTCCGTGTAATAATTACAACATCGTAACCCCTCAAACGTAGATTTCTAGTAAGCTCGATAACATGGTTAGATATACCACCTAACCTAGGGTAAAACCAATCAGTGCAAATAGCGATTTTCAAAATAAGCCAGTACATTGTGAGAAATATACGGTCTATTAAAAGTGTTAAATAACGATGTATCAACATTAGCGCAGATTAAGAGTTGGGAATTGAGACGCTTTCTCACTATGTTGCGAATGCAAGAGTTTTAGATTGGAGGGCGTATCTTGGTTTCGGCGTCATAGGTTTTCTTGCTGCAGTCAACAAGCCTTCCCTGTTCAACTTGGACCAGGAGCCTTGGATATTGCTTGTAAAGATACTGGTCACACTTGTATTCTACCTATCATTTGCTTTCAGTATCAATAACTGTTATGATATTGTGGAGGACAGTTTTGATACTGATAAACTCGCACAGAATACTATTGCTTCAGAGAAGATTTCTTTCATCAAAGGATTGACATTTTCACTCGTAACAGGTGTTGTAGGTATTTTCTTCTGTGTCTTTTGGTTCAATACCATCTCCATATTTCTTTACACTACATCCATAATCTTGGCAGCTTTATACTCAGCCCCGCCTCTGAGATTTAAAGCAAGACCTTTTTTTGACATCATTTCTCATGGGTTGTTCTTTGGTATTCTTCTCTTTCTGTACTGTACATCAACCTTGGGTTTTTTCAACCTGAATTTTATGGTTTTAGGCACACCCATCTTCATCTACTCCGTGACTCTGGAATTGAGGAACCATCTTGAGGACTTTGAAGGTGATGAAAAGGCGAAGATAATGACAACTGTTCAAAAGATCGGGGTAAATACTGCACGCTTCCTCCTGACCAATCTGCTGATTATTCACTGGTTACTGATGTCAATCATCTTTTTGATACTTTCACTTTTTCCCATATTTCTATTCTCGGCTATCATGATAATTATGATCACGTTAGTTAGAGATGATAGATTTCTTAGAGTAAATGATGTGGTGACTTCAATATGCTATATCATTATGGCAGTACAAGCCTAGTTGAAACATCATTGTGAGCTGACAAAAAGACGAACATATAGACATCCAATCTCAAGTTGAAATCCAAGCAGGCCTGCTACCTTTTAGATTCTAAATAATGTAATATCTTTAGAAATAATATTTTTTTAGGAATGTGGGTTTGAACTTGTTTTGGTGATAATCCTGGCTGACCCACTATGATATAGCATAAAAGATACTCAAAGAATTCTGGTTTCTAAAGCAAAATTTTCTAGAGTCTTGATCATTATACTCACGGGATCTTCCATATTTTCAAGTATTGTTTTTGCCTTCTTTTGAAGCTTCTTTTTATGATCTTGATTGTGTAAAAGTTTGCTAATCATATTTATGATTTGATCTATATTCTCAGGTCTTACCAATAATCCTTCCTTAATTAGAAACTTCTCAGTATAAAGCTGCGCCCCTTGAAATGCAGATATAGAAGGCACACCAAGTAGTGATGATTCAGCGGTCATTGTACCGCCCATTCCAATAAAAACATCTGAAACTGAAAGAAGACCAGCACCATCTACTGCATTGGTTGTTATATTCACCTTAGAACCAAAAGATTTTTTGATATCTTTAATTTGTGAAGAATATCGGCCTAGAACAAAGATTTCACAATCAGGGAAATTTAAAACCAAAGAATCCAGCAATTTCTTTGAATACGATTTATCAGAATTAAGAAGATATGATGCTTGACTCTCTTCAAGCCTAACACTAATTGTTTTTTTAGAGATAGACAACCCGAAATCTTTTTTCTTAGCTAATTGAGTAGACCTTCGTTTTAACCATACTGCAGGGTCTAGTGCATTATACCTTACAATTCTGTCTTTATTTATCCCATATTTGCTCCAAGCAGAGTAAGGAATTACTGAGGGAGTAAGCAGAATTTCTGACAATGGTATAGTAAGTCTACATACTTTTTCGGAGTGTGGAGAATCGCTAATGCAGAAATGTTTTACACCCATCCCAAAGGCAACCCTTGCACACTCAGGAGAACTGAAAGATATCGCATAATCTATCCCAAGTTTTTTTACATAATCAAAAAGTTGTAAAGATCTTTCACTACTTGCCTTCAACTTCTCTAGTAATGATTCGCCTCCATGTCTACCGATAATCATTAAATCAAAATCTTTTAATGACGCAAGAAGCTCAACTTCAAGGTATTTTCTGGAAGTTGTTAGAACTTCATGACCCTTCAAACGCAAATCCTGAATTAAAGGAGTAAAGAACAGCATTTGTTTAGGAGTTAATATATCAATCCAGATAATCAATGAACGTCTATTTGAAAGGGAGTCACATAACCGCATTTAATTCTTTGCTCTTTAGTAAAAAAAAGTTCTTGCATATTTACCTCTTTTGCACAATCATTCCAAAATATACGTTACCCTAATAGTGACTAACACATAAATCTGTATCCAGACCCATCTATGCATTGAATTATGGGAAACTGTTTTCTACCCCTAATCCTATCATGCCTTACAAGAGGATTGGTTTGTCTTTAGATGATATAACAGGATTAGCCACTATTGTAGGGCTGAGTACTGAGGGGTATAGCTTGGCGTCTGCACTCGTTCAGAATGGAATGGAGACAATAATCGTAGATGAGAATCTTCAAATGGGAATGAAACTTACTCAAGAAGTAGTATCATCATACAATGAAGTAGGTAATCTGCTTGATGGAGATTCTTTAGTTAATGTGGAACCAATGCCATCATCAATAAACAGGGCTGATTACATATTATTCACTCCAAAGATTAGAAAAACTGATCAAGAAGCTAAGACAGAAGTTAATACTCGATTTAGAGATATTGCTAAAAATATTTCTAAGAACACCATAATAATTTTTTGTCTTCCGGCTGGGTTTAACGAAAATAGAGTTAACATATCAGTAATTGAAAAGATGAGTGGTTTGCAAGAAGGAGAAGACTTCGAATATGTTTATGCACCACTTAATCCAAAATCAAAGAATATATTATCTTTGGGACCACAAAATATAGGGAAAAAAACTAAAGAGATACTTTTTAAAGCGAACATTAAGTTTCCTAAATCTACTGCCCTTGAAACATCTGAGGCACTTTATTTCAGAAAAATATTATCCAGATACATCCCTAAAGCACTAGATTTGGAAATATACAAGAAAATTCCAAATAGAGAAGAACGATTAAAGATAAAAAAGAATATGGGACCCAATGAACCTGAATATCTTGACAAGATTACCGAAAATCTATTTGACCTAAAATTTGTGATTGGAACATTGGATACTGGAGACCCATCATTGTATCTCACAACAGGAGTTTTAAGGAGTATAGAGGGGTATGTTAAGTATGTTGTAGATGAAATTCGAAATGTGATGAAAGAAAATGAATTGAAGGCAAGTAAAACCAAAGTCACTCTAGCTTGGTCAGTGGATAAATATGAAATGAGAGGAGAGAAACTAGGAGTATTAAACAGTATTAAAGAGAGGTTGCATGATTATATTGGAGATGTAAATATACTTAATCATGGTGAATACACTACACAAGCAGGTAGAGGGTTTACAATGACCATACCAGATATGGATAAAACTGATATCGTAGTTATTTGCTCTGAAGAAGATGAGAAGTATGTTTCTAAGGTATTCAACCTCAATGACACAAAATCTGAAACAATTATTTTAAAGGCCAATCTACTTGTAGACCAATACAGATGATCTAATTGGTAAAAATTGCTGTTATTGGAACAGGTGGATGGGGTAAAAATCATCTCAGGGTTCTGTATGAACTTGGGTCTTTAGCTGCATTCTGTGATGTTGATTCATCAAGAGTATCAAAGTTCCAAAGAGAATATGGTGTTAAAGGGTATGCATCTATCGAAGAACTCCTAAGGGATGAAAATCTTGATGGTGTAACCATTTGTACCCCAACTTCAACTCATTATGAAATTGCTGAAAAAACGATATCACTTGGTTTACACACATTTGTAGAAAAACCTCTCACCGCATCAGCTGCGGAAGGAGAAAAACTTGTCATACAAGCAAATAATAAAAAAATAAAGCTTTCAGCTGGATATATAGAAAGGTTCAATCCAGCTGTCACAGAACTAAAAAGTATGTTAAGAAGCGGTAAACTTGGTGAACCACTTTTATTAGAATTTCACCGTGAAAATAGATGGCCAACTCACATTAAAGATATTGGAATAATTGCCGATACTTCAGTTCATGACATAGATACTGCACGCTGGTTATTCGAGTCAGAACCAAAAGTAGTCTTCGCAAGAGCTGGTAAAGTATTAAGTCAAAATGAAGATTTTGCTGCTATAATTTTAGGTTTCGAAGAACAAAAAACTGCATTTATTACTTCTAATTGGGTAACGCCAAAGAGAGTTAGGCAACTTAATGCTGTCTGTACGGAAGGAGTAGCTACAATTGATTTTGTTAAACAAAGCATAACGATAGATGATAATGAAGGGACACATAGCCCACGACGGAATTGGCAAGAACCATTAAAGAATGAGTTGGAAAGTTTTCTTGAATGTATTAACAGAGATCATCAACCATTAGTTACGGGTAAGGATGCTTTGAATACAACTAAGATTGCGGAAGCAGCACTAGTTTCAATTAAAACAGGCTCCCCGATATACTTGGAACTTTAAGACAATATGATAAATTAAAATATCAATGAGGCGAAAATCATAGTATGGAACGAAGTGAAAATAAGGTAACATATTACATTGGAAAAAAAGTCAAGAAAGGGAGAAATGTAAAAATTTGGCATTATGCATATGTTGGTGATAATGCTGAAATCGGGGATAATGTTTCGATAGGTGCATTAGCTCATGTAGATTACAAGACAGTTATTGGTGCAAATACGCGGATAGCAGGATTAGCATATATTGCACCTTTATCAAATATTGGAAAAGATGTTTTCATAGGTCCTGGAGCAGTACTCACCAATGATAGGTACCCACCTAGTGAAAGGCTTGAAGGAGTAAATATTGGAGATGGAGCTATTATTGGAGCTAAGTCTGTAATTGGTAGCGGGTGTACAATAGGGAATAGCAGTGTAGTATGTATGGGAGCCGTTGTAACCAAAGATATTCCACCTAAAACCGTTGTAATGGGAAATCCTGCTAAAGCTTCTTACAGTAAATCAGAATATGATAAGAAGAAGAATTCCTGGGAGAAAAAACTAAAGTAAAAAAATTAATCCCTTGAGATAGACAGAATTTTTCTTCGTACATAGAAATTCCTAAGCTGCCACATACCATAAAGCCAAAGCATAACAATTATACCAGAAATAACAACTTGTAAAATGGATTTAACAATTCTTCCAGTAGAGTCTGGAGAGATTTCTGGAATATGAACCACAAAAAGAAAAATACCAGCTAAACCAATAAAGATCATAATCCAAACTGTATAAATCAAAAGAAGTAAAGGTAAGATACGTAAAGACAACTCAAATCACCCAAGTAAGTATAGCAGTTATAATAGCGAGAAAAGATGAAAATGCTGTAAGTATCAAGATATTTTGTACTATTTCTTTCTCTAATAGTGGACCGTCTGCGAGAATAAGTCTAACAAGAGTTATCGGAGCAGACCCGTTCTTTGAAGCTTCTAACCTATTCCCACTAAGAACATTAACGGGTCGCTTTTTTATGGTTTTACCTTCAACAAGTCGTTTAACACTTGAAAGGAAGAAGAATGAATTCAGAATAGCTGGTAGAAGTGCAACTACACCGATTATTTCTATCCCCCCAACTATTGCAATAGCTCCATAAAGTGCACCTAGACTAAGACTGCCTGAATCTCCGGGAAAAATCTTAGATGGGAACTTATGAAATATGAAGAATCCAAGAGTAACAGACAGCAGTGGTAGAACCATAAGAGCTGTATCTATAGATCCTTTGAGAACCAAAGCAAAAATAAGTGGTATAGAAGAAATGGCGATAAACCCAGTAACTGCACCATTTAAGACATCAATGGTGTTGACTGTATTTGCGGTAACAGGTATAGCTAATAATACTAAAATTGGATAAATTATAGATAATCTAACGTCTCCAAATATCGGAAATTCTATGTGAAAGTTGTATGTACCAAGGATAAGAATTGGAAAAGATGCGATAATCAAGAGAGTAGGTTTCAATACACCACCCAAGGTGTAGATATCATCCAAAATACCTATGATACCAGCTATTGCTGTTACAAATATCAGAGCTAATGCTCCATTAGCTCCAGTTATCACATAGACAATAGATTCACCCAAAACGAGAGCGATAAATATTACAGGACCACCTGGTTGAGGAATTAGAGGTCTATCCGGTTTATGGTAGTCTTCTACAAGACTACCACGCTTTGAAAGTATCTTTATCAACATAGGCGTAAATATTATGATTGTCACTAATGGAAATATGAAAGCAAGAAATCCATTTACTAATGTTTGTAAACTTACTTGAAGCATTACCAAGACAAACCTATAGTTAACTTGATAATAAATTAATAATTCTCATTTAGATCTAGGAGGTTTCCCAAGATTTTTATTTACAACTGGTTTTGTGGCAAAAATGGAATTTGGAATATGTACAAGCTCTCCTTTTTCTGTTTTAAGCACTGTTGTTCTAACACGCATCCGCATTACTCGTCCAACAAAACCCTGAACCTCTATGGTATCACCTTTTTTAAATGGTTTATCTAATTGTACCAAAATTCCAGAAACCAAGTTTTGAATTATATCCTTCATAGCGAATCCTATAGCAATACTTATTGCACCTAATCCAACAATAATTGAGGTAATATCAAAACCAACTAATGTAATGATTACTAGAATTCCAATAACATAAACAATATTCTTTGAAGCTTTGACAATACTTTGCTCTATATTCTCAGGAAAGGGGGTTTTATCAAAAAGTCTTACTAGAAATCTTGCAGCAACCTTTCCGATAAGATAACTACTAATAACAACAATTAGAATTTGGGGTATTAGAACAACGTCATATCCAAAAATGTCCATATCACTCTGTTCTAACTATCCAGAATTTATATGCTACTCAGAATCTAAGAGAATACAGCTGTATAAGTTATATATATTGGGCAGATTACACTCAGGATTGAGGTCTAAACTATTTGAAAATAAGTGATCTTGCAGATGGAATGCGTAAAGTAGATATTGAAGGAGAGATAACTGAAATATCTGAAACGAGAGAAGTGAATCTTAGGGCAGGGGGGCAAGCAAAAGTAGCGGATGCAATCCTGAACGATGATACAGGTTCAATAAAACTATCCCTATGGAATGAACAGATAGAAAAAGTTAATGTAGGTTCTAAAGTAAAGATAGAAAGTGGTTATACAAACAGCTTCCAAGGAGAAGTTAGAGTCAACATCGGCAGATATGGAACACTAGAAGTACAGGAATAGCCTTACCGAATAATTTGGTTATGAAAGCAAGTCTTTTCACCAGTATGGCAGGCTACACCAGTCTGCTTAACCAAATAAAGAAGAGTATCTTGATCACAATCAACTAACACATCATCCACTTTCTGAAGATGACCAGAGGTCTCACCTTTTTTCCATAAAGCTTTCCGAGAACGGCTCCAGTAGTGACCATAACCAGTCTCAATTGTTTGCTTGACAGCTTCTTTATTTGCATACGCCAACATTAAAACATCTCGTGAATTAGAATTTTGAACTATAACTGGAACCAGACCATCTCCCTTCTTGAAATCTATTGAATCAATAACTACTTTATTCATAGTCTCACCGTCACACCATTCTCATATAGGTACCTCTTCACTTTTTCGATTGAATATGTATCAAAATGAAAAATAGAAGCAGCTAGGGCAGCATCAGCTGCACCTTTTTGGAAAACATCCAGTATATGATCGAGATTCCCACAGCCACCACTTGCTATTACTGGAATGGAAACACTTTCTGAAATAGTTTTTGTTAATTCTAGGTCATATCCGTTTTGTGTTCCATCCGTATCAATTGATGTTAATAGAATTTCTCCGGCACCCAATTTATCAACTTGACGAGCCCATTGTATAGCATCAAGACCCACAGGTTTTGAGCCTCCATATGTATAGACTTCAAACCAGAAACGTTTTCCTCCTTCTTTTACAGTTATCTTTCCATCCAGTGAATCAAATCTACGTTTAGCATCAATAGCGACAACAACACACTGTTGACCAAATTTATCAGCCAACCTACTAACTAGATTAGGGTCTGTTACTGCAGCAGTATTAATCGATACTTTATCAGCTCCATTTTGAAGAACTAATCTACCATCATCTAATCCACTTATCCCACCACCAACAGTGAAAGGAATATCCATAACTAGAGCCACTTCATGAACAAGCTTCTCAAGTATTTTCCGTTTTTCTGGAGAAGCAGTAATATCAAGAAAAACAAGTTCATCAGCGCCTTCTTCACAGTACCTCTTAGCTAAATCAGCAGGAAGACCAGCATCCCTTAAATTACGGAAATGTATTCCCTTTACAACTTTCCCATGATTAACATCAAGGCAGGGGATTATTCGCTTAGCTAGAGCCATATTTATCATTTCCTGATTGTGGATACAGCATTTTTCAGACTGAATTTTTCTTCATACAGGGCCTTCCCCATAATAGCACCATATACTCCGATTTCTTTTAAATGGAGAATATCATGAACACTTCGTATACCTCCACTAGCAAAAACCTTAATTTTATATTCATCTTGAATTCTTCTCAAGGTCTGATAATCAGGTCCCACTAATGTTCCATCTCGTTCGACAGAAGTCAATAAGAACTTTTTTACACCAATATTTTGAAATTTAGTTATAGCATCCTCTAACGATACACCTGTAGATGTTGTCCAACCTTTTACCACAACCGCACCATCCAAATAATCTAATGCCACCATTATTCTTTTACTTCCAAAAGTTTTAATTAATTTCTTTATTATGTGAGGATGTTTAAACGCCAAAGTACCAAAAACAATGCTACTTACACCATAATCAAAAAGTGAAGATGCGTATGTAAAATCTCTAATACCGCCACCTACTTGAATAGGTATCTGGGAATTAGCTACGATGTTTTTAATATGACGTTGATTATCGATACCTGTTCCCATAACTGAATCTAAATCCACTACATGTATAGCATCTGCACTTTGACTAATCCATTTTTTAGCAATACCTAGGGGATCATCACTGTATATTATTGAAGTATCAGGATTACCTTTAAAAAATCTAACAACTTTACCGCCAAAAATATCGATGGAAGGGATCAGCTTCAATTTAATCACCGACTGCAAATATCTATGAAATTGATTAATATTTTTAATCCATCAGAACCAGATTTCTCTGGATGAAATTGGGTACCAAAGATATTCCTTTTCGATATAACTGCAGGAATTTTGACTCCATAATCTGTAGTAGCAGCAAGCACAGTATTATCTTTAAATTTTGGGTAATAGGAGTGAACAAAATACACCCAAATTCCATCTTCTATACCATCAAGAAACTCATTTGTTCTAACAATTTCTAGAGTATTCCATCCCATATGAGGTGATTTTACAGTTAACGGGAGCTTAACTGTATTCCCTTCAAAAAATGCTAACCCACGACCTTTATCTTCTTCACTTAATTCAAAAATCATTTGAACACCCAAGCATATCCCAAGAAATGGAAGACCTGTATTTACAGCCTCAATGAGGTCTTCTCTATATGACTTCAAAACATTTGCTGCCGAACCAAAGTTCCCAACACCAGGTAGAATAATTCCATCTAAATCCTGTTTTTTTTTAAAGATTTCAATTATTTCTACTTTTGCACCACCTTTTTCTAATGCACATTTTAAGCTGAAAAGATTCCCTGCTCCATAGTCAAGGATTCCTATCTTAGGCAGTTACATCATACCCTTTGCACTTGGTGGAGCTTTTCTTTGAATATCTTGGATTACGGCTTGTCGAAGAGATAAAGCTAAAGCTTTGAAAGCAGCTTCTACTTTGTGATGGTCATCTTCTCCATATTTGACAATAATGTGCACAGTAGCCTCTAATGATTGTACGAAAGATAGTAGGAAGTGCTGAATGTCCTCTTTAACCATATCTTCTACTTTTTCATGCTCAATGTTGAGGGATATTTTACTGTATGGTCTTTTTACAAGATCAACACTTACCGTTGCAAGTGAATCATCCATTGGAACAATAGCATTTCCAAATCTATTGATATGCTCTCTTTTATCTAAAGCCTTTGATAGAGTTTCACCAAGTGCTATAGCAACATCTTCCACTATATGATGCTGAAGGTCACCCTTGGCTTTTATTTTCAGATCCATTAAGCTGTGTTTTGAAAGTGTATTTATCATGTGGTCTAAATATCTTATTCCTGTATTTACTTCACAAATTCCATCACCATCAATATTAACTTTAATCTTGATTGATGTTTCCAATGTCTTTCGTTTAGTTTTAGCTAATCTCAAAGGTCTTCCCTCATTATTCTTTTGAAAACCTTTGGAATATCATTTACGGATTCAATTATTAGAAAGGCTCCATTTTCTTTAAACATCTTTACAAGCTCCTCAGTGTCATGAGAATATCCATATATACCTGCAGCGATAAATCTATTCATTATACAATTCGATTGATCTACCATAATAATATCTTCCATTGAATCACCAATATATAGAATTCGGCCAGATTTCTTTGTATTTTTTTCTACCTTCAATAAAGCGAATGGATGTGGCTTACTAATTTTGTCTATCTTTTCAGAATCACCTTTTTTAGAAGATAAAGATGTTTCATCTTCAATAAAAAAAGTCAAATCAGAATTGAAACGATTCATTAGATTTTTTAATGTATATTCTGCTGTAAGCTGTGCCCTACCTGAAACTATCCCAAAATTTGATTCTTCAAACATTTCCGAAAGAAGATCCATAGTATTTTCTGTTAGAATAGGAACTTCACTGGACACAAGTCCAGGGAATTGATCCAAGAATTTGGATTGAAATCCATACTTTTCTGAAAAAATATCTGACCCAAGAAAGAATTCTTCAAAGAGTGTAGTAATCACACTAACACCTACTTTATCAGGATAAGACAGTACTTTTTTGAAACCCACAAACGCGTTTTCATCATCTATCTTTGGAAGAATTTCTAAAATAGAATCTACTCCTCTAATATCCGCCTTTTTAGACAGTGACAGAAGGTCATCCGATATGTTCAACAAGGATTCATCTGAAATATCAACATCAGAAAGCATCTTCTTAACTTCTGAAATACGCTTGTGCGCATCTCTTGGGACACTTTCTATACCATTGAGTTTGAAGAATTTGCTGAAGATAGCAACGACTTTTTTAGGAATCTTTGTGAATAAGTAAAGAAGTATCACGTAAGTGGTGTCCCAATCATTGTTAAATCCACCACTTTTTCTGAAACCATAAATTATTTTATCTGTTATATCATCTTCAGATACTGGTGTTTTCAGTATCTCTCTGGAGATGTAGGAAACTGTTTTTCTTATTGAAAGATCATATGATTCACGGGCATCTATTAATACACCATCGCAATCGAATAATACCGTTGTCACATCTTTCAGTGAGCTAATACCGTCTTTACGTATATAGACGTCTCTGCCATCCATTTTAAGCTGAAGATAATTGTCCAGTATCAATTAGTCTCAGCTCTGAATCTTTCTTCTACAGCTAACTTGTGATTCGATAAACCCTCAGATAAAGCAAGAACGGATATGTGTTTACGCAAATTATTGAGACCAAGCTTAGAGCATTCCACTACATTGACTTGTTTTACAAAATCCAAAGATGAGAGACCCGAACTTGAACGAGCAAATTTGCTCGTAGGGAGGACATGGTTAGTCCCAACACAATAATCTGTTGCTGCAGATGGAGAGTAAGGACCTAGAAGGATAAGACCAGCTGAAGTAATTTTGTTCACGATATTTTTAGGATGATTAGTTATAATTTCAAGATGTTCCGCTGCGAAAATGTTGGCAAAATTAATCATCTGATGTCTGTCTTTGCAGAGTATAATGAAACCGTTTGTAAAAAAAGAATTTGAAATAATTTCACCTCGAGTTAATTGCTGCAAATATTCGTTCAATACTTTTGTAACTTTTTTGATAAGATTTGGAGAATCTGTAACTAATCCAGCTATACTATCATGTCTGTGCTCGGCTTGTGAAATTAAATCCCGTGCTACAAAATTGGCATTTGCAGATTTATCCGCCAATATTAGCAGCTCACTTGGACCAGCAGGAATATCAATTCCCACTATATTAGATACGATAAGTTTGGCCGCCGTCACATAGATATTTCCCGGTCCCACTATTTTATCTACTGATTTCAAACTCTCTGTTCCGTATGCTAAAGCTGCTATCGCTTGGGCACCACCTATTTTGTAGAATTCATCTACTCCACAGATATCAGCGGCAACAAGTAAAAGCGGTGGTATGTCACCGTTTTTTGATGGAGGTGAAGTAACGACAATTCGATTAACACCCGCAACCTTCGCGGGTAAGACAGTCATCAATAGAGAACTTACGTAAATTGCATCCCCTCCCGGAACATAGCACCCTACTTGCTCTACCGGTATTATACTCTGATTTATGTTAACTCCTTTCTCTTGAATACTTTGAGGTTTCATATTATTAATAATAGATTTCTCAAATCTTTCGATTTTACGTTTAGCAAAGTTTATCGCAGAAATCTGCTTCTTAGTGACTTTAAGATATGCGTCTCTTATTTCATTGTCTGAAATTTTTAACGTATCTTTGGTGAGTTTTACAGAATCCAATTTCAGGGTATATTCAAATAACGCTTTGTTGCCATCCTTTTTCACATTGATTATGATTCTTCTCGCTATTCTATCCACTTTAGAAGGGATAGCTTCTTTAGCTCTAAGGTCAGGTAGACCTTCATTAATTTTTACATCTTTGAAGTCAAGGATGCGAATCTGCTTCTTACTCCTCACTATCGACACCGTTAGGTAATTCGTCTAATGAGAGAATCTGTCGGGGCTCATGTACGACTAATCCTTGTGCAAACTTTCTAAGGTTAGGGAGGAGTTTAAGAAATTTTTGTTTATCCACAACAGTATTTATGGATAACCAATTTTCATTAGATAATGGACTAATTGTGGGTTTCTTCAAAGCAGGAAGTGCTGAAAGAAGTTTTTGAAGATTTTCCTTTTTTACATTTACAAATATATGCAGGTTTTTTCTGCCACTTACTACGCCTCTGAATAATGCTAGAACATCGTAAATTTTTTCCCGTTTTATTGGGTCAGATAACGCGTCTTTATTGGCGATAAGAACAGCATAAGACTCCATAACAATTTCCATAATCTTAATATTGTTAGCTGAAAGAGTAGTTCCTGTCTCAGTAACATCCATTATAATATCAGATATTTCAGGTGTTTTTGCCTCTGTTGCACCAAAAGATAAGAAAATACTTACTTTTGGATTATCACCAATTTTCCACCATGGCGTAATAATCAATGGATCTTTATCACCATATTTTTTCTTGTATACAGGATTTGATTTGATCCAATCAGAACAAATCTTAAGATATTCAGTAGAGATTCTTATGTTTCGGTTTTTAGACCAAAAATATTGCAAAACATCTGAGAGTGAATCAGCAGGTAAATCTTTTGGAGCACCAGCAACAAGTTTTACTCGACCATATTCTAACGATGTGAGAATCTCAACATTTGCTTTGGTTTCTCTTATCCAATCTTCTCCAGTTATAGCAATATCTGCTACCCCTTCAGAAATATAGACAGGTATCTCCTGAGGTCTAAGCATTTTTAGAGATATTTCCTGGTCACTTATCTTAGGTCTGTAAGATCTTTTTCCACTTGAAATATTATAACCTGCTTCCGCTAGAAATTGAAAAGTAGCTTCTTCCAATGAACCTTTAGGAATCGCAAATTTGATTATACTCAATTCTCTTTCAACCTTTTCAGGGTTATTATTAATAATCCATCATCTGTAAAAGTTTTCCTTAAAATAAATAAGTTTATTTGAAGATATTTTTGTAAATGGGCGATAAATCTAGAGGTGAAGATAACCACCTTCGATGAAGACAATCCCTCATTTTATTCACTTATTAAGCTCGATTATCTGACAAATATATAGTTTTTGCAAGTCTGATGAAGAAAAAAAGATAAAAGTTTCATTAAATAATGTACATTTTAAGTTTAGGAATAATAAAAAAAATGATTTATTCTAATCCAGCTGGATTAGGAATTAACTAAATGAGTTTCTTCCTAAAGATTTCCATTACCATCTGATATTCTTTGAGTTTAAATTTCAAGGGTTAAACATTAGACTTTAGCAAGCTCATGTCTTTATGTTTTGGATCTTTTCGATTCAATAATCTAATTTAATAATTCTATGTAACTCTTCTTCAAAAATAGGAGACATTTGAAATACATCACACTTTCCATTTATTAAAGTATTTCAATAGAGTGTATCAAAGTTAGTACCTGAGAGCACTATGGATCGAAAAGAAGAATTATTAAGAAAAGCAAATGAACCAAACAGATTATCTAAAAAATATCATCAACACTATCTCGGAAAAATGGAAACTACTCCAAAATGCGTTGTTCGATCTTTTGATGATTTTGCAATATGGTATACACCTGGTGTTGCAGAGGTCTGTAAAGCCATTAGTCAATATCCAGAAAAAGTCTTTGATTACACAAACAAAGGAAATATTGTAGCTATAGTAAATGATGGAACAAGAATTCTCGGTTTAGGCAATATAGGACCTGAAGCTGGTTTACCAGTCATGGAAGGAAAAGCATTATTATTCAAATACCTTGGAGGAGTAGATGCGATTCCTCTCTCGATTAACACAACCAATGCTGAAGAAATAATTAACTTCTGTAAATGGATAAAACCATCATTCGGTGGAATAAATCTTGAAGATATAGAGAAACCGAAATGCTTCCATATTCTTGATCGCCTTGAAGATGAATCCAAAATTCCTATTTGGCATGATGACCAACAAGGAACAGCCACAGTAGTAGTTTCTGGGGCTATTAATGCTCTGAAGATTGTTGGAAAAAAAATCGATGGTACCAAAATATCAATGATTGGAAGTGGAGCTGCTAATTTGAGAATTGCAGAATTATTAATATTTGCAGGAGTTAATCCAAAAAATATTGTAATGGTGGATAGTAAAGGAATACTCAGCCATCATAGAGAAGATTTAATGAATGACCAGAAAAAATGGGAAATATGCTTGAAGACCAATTCAGAAAATCTGCAAGGTGGAGCTGCTGAGGCAATCAAAAATACCGATATGTGTGTTGCAATGTCAAGATCTTTACCTGGGACAATAAAGAAAGAATGGGTTACAAGTATGCAAGATAAATCTATAGTCTTTGCTTGTGCTAATCCTCTTCCGGAAATATGGCCTTGGGATGCATTAGATGCTGGTGCTACAATTATAGCAACAGGCCGTTCAGATTTTTCCAATCAACTAAACAATTCACTTGTCTTCCCCGGAATTTTTAGAGGAGTTCTAGATGTTAGAGCAACAAAAATAACTAATGAAATGTGTCTTGCCGCAGCAATTGAAATAGCTAAAGTAGCAGAAGATAAAGGTTTGAGTGAAGAATATATCGTTCCGTCAATGGATGAATGGGAAGTCTTCATAAGAGAAGCAGTAGTTGTTGGAATGAAAGCTATCGACCAAGGATTAGCACAAGTAAAGAGAAGCAGAGCTGAACTCCAAGAAATGAGCCAAAAAACCATAACAAGAAGCAGAGACATGGTTCAAACATTGATGAAAGAGAACTATATTTCTGAACCCCCAGATTAAAATAAAAGGATACTTAGAAACCTCAAAATTCTTTAATGTTGATGACATCTAATGACGGTAGTCAACAGTCGCCATATCTATCTTTAATTCAACCATATCTAGAAAATCATTTAAAGATTTACTTGGAATTCTGGCTCCAGAAGCTTTCTTATGTCCCCCGCCAATACCACCAACCATTTCAGTAACTTGAGTCACTATCTTGCCTAAGTCATATTTGGAATCATAAGATCCTCTTAAAGAGATTTCACAAAGGTCTTCATCTCCTATTAGATGGTAAGAAACTCCAATAGGTGTATCGAAAGCACCCATTAGAAGGTTCGCTATAATTCCAGCGGAACCTTCTTTAGCTTCCATAACCGCTATCCAATTGCGTTTAACACCCTTTGATGTAACCTCAATCATCAGACCAGCAATTTTATCCAATCCTTTAACTGAATTCTTCAGGACATCATGTATTTCATGTGGAAATTTCAACTCTGAAAGTTCGTCCACAATATTACTTCTAAATGAATAATCATTTTCAGATCCAAGAAGAGAATAGGTAAGTAAAGTGGATTCTAATAGAATAAATTGCCGATCAAAACGAGATATCAACTTTTTTGCAGATGGTGCATCATCCATATAGTCAGTTACAGCTCCATAAGTTGCAAGAATATGAGCACCTTTTTTCAATTTTTCACTGAACTTATTGTAAGTTAGAACTGAACAAGACTCCTTCAAAGAATGATGTAAATCAACACCCAAATTATTCAACTGTATAATCAATTTTTCACTTAAAGGATGATGGTCTATATAATGAACGGATGCAAAATCAGTGATTCTCCTTATTTCCTTAAGAAATGACTCTGCAAGAGTTTCATTAAGCCCAATATCACAAATGTAAACATCTTTTGCATTATTCAAAGAAGCTAATTTATCTACAATGTCACCATAATCCACAAGAACAACCGAAGCACCGGTTGCCATTTTCACAATAGAAGCTGAAGAAAGCCCATCCACATCTTTTGCATGTGAAAAACATATAACTTCGGTCAAATTATTCAACTCTCACTAAACCTTTCCAAGACTAATAAATAACGTTTTTCTCATTTAAAGAGTAAATTAGTGCGAATATTTAAATATAACATATGTTATATTAATAATGATTGAAATGAGGCAAAAAACCATCCGTCTTATTGAAAGTATCCACACTAAAGGAGTTTTTGGTCCTTGCGCGTGTGGAGGAGACGTTTTATATTACACAGATAAAGGTGTTCGATGTTCGACCTGTGGTAAACTCTACGGGGTTTGGGCAGATAAACACACCTCATTTATAAAACGCGCGAAGGAATTGCTAGAGAAAACACAAAATATTGCATCGAAAACTGAAGATTCTGATGAACCTATTTACTTGGAATCAATAGATGGAAAGGCCGGACTTATTCATTAGATCAACAATAATATGCCTCATTAATCAGCAAATAAGTACAAATATCAATCTTAGGCCTTTTCTAAATCAGAAAAGGATATGAACCAAATCAGTAAATAGAGAAACCTTGCATGTAAAAATCACATATCCCAAGGCTTATAAAATACTCTTAAGATACCCAAGAAATTAAAAGTCAAGGTAATATTCATGGACATCATAATACTCGGTGGAGGGCAAGTAGGTGAAAGACTTGCTAGACTGTTTGTAGAAGACAAACATGAGGTTACTGTTTTAGAAATCGATACAGAAGTAGCACAAAGATTATCGGTTGAACTCGATGCGTTGGTTCTAAACGAAGACGGAACAGATCAAAAAGCTCTTGTAGATGCTGAAATAGAAAGGGCAGCGGCGTTCATTACAACAACATCCGATGATAAAGTTAACTTATTTGCATGTAGAATTGCAAAGAAATTCGGTGTTAAAAGAATAATCGCCAGAGTTACAGATCCAGAAAATTATGAGTTTTATCTTGACATGGATGTAACTCCCATAAATATCACCGTAAATACTGTTATGGCGATGCAAAAGGCTGTAATCTCATCTGAAAGATTAAACAGTCTTTCAACTATTTGTGGTGAAAAGGCACAGATTTCTGGAATATCATTGGGCAAAAAATCACCTGTACTTGGAAAAAAATATGGTGATCTAAAATTAAAGCAAAATATCTTCGCTATCGAACGGGAAGGAGATTTGATTCTTCCAAATGGAGACACCACAATAGCAGAAAGTGACACAATTTTCGTTGTTGCACCTATTGAGGATACAGAAAATATTCTCAAGAGTTTGCGCGGCGAATCTCATTGAAAGAAAGGTCTTCAGTAACACTTCATAATTTAGGGCTTATCCTACAGATGAACGGGATAGCCATTTTGGCCCCTATAATTATTGCATTATTATATGGTGAAAATCAGGCATTAACTGCATTAGTTCTTTCGGCATTCGCTTCATTTTTCGTAGGATTCTTTTTCACAAATTTCTCTACTGAAGGAGAAATGCAATTTGAGTCTATCTGTACACTTATGATTGCAACTTTTTTCGTTCTTGCAACAATAGGCTCTATCCCATATGTGTACCTCGGGAAGACCATATTTGGCGATATGAGCTTTGATAAAATATTCATAAACAGTTTTTTTGAAAGTATGTCAGGTTTCAGCACCACTGGAATGACAATTTTAGTAGATGTTGAAATACTACCAAAGTCAATCATTTTTTTCAGAGGTTTATCTCAGTGGATAGGTGGAGTTGGAATTGTCTACTTGATGGTTCTCTTCTTAGGATCTCCATCCGAAAGTACAAGGGTTGTAGGTGAACTTAGTGGATTTGGAAAAATAAAATCAAGTTTCAGAGGAACTTTCTGGAGGATAATTACAATTTACTTGGCATATACAGTAATATTCACTATTCTTCTAGTCTCATTAGGTAAAATAGATCTTTTCACATCAATAAATCTGGTGTTTACAGGGATATCTACGGCAGGTTTCTTACCTATTAACGATCTGGAAACGATAATGACTCCAGTTTCAATGGGAATAATCACAGTGATGATGATTTTTGGTGCCACAAGCTTTTCAGTACACAACAATTTGTGGGGACGTGAGTTAAAGAAAATCTTTTCAGTTGAATATAGATTTTACATTTTATACATAATTATTATGGTCAGCACATTAGGTGTAATCTTTTCATCATCTAGAAAAACATTAATTGATATTACTTTTCACATTATCTCAGCAATTACTACTACGGGTTTTCAATTCATAGATATTGGTACCACTTCAACTACCCTGAAAAGCGTAATGGTATTATTAATGATAGTTGGTGGAAGTTCATTTTCAACATCTGGAGGAATAAAAATTATTAGATTCATAATTACTCTAAAATCAATTCCTTGGGTGACCAGAAAATTGTCGCTTCCAGCAAAAGCAATTACTCCATTGAAAATAGGAGATAAAGCCCTTTTTGAGAAAGATGTGATAATTGCATTTCTTATGATAGGTCTAGGAATATTATCCATATTTATCAGCTCACTAATATTTACATTATATGGATACAGCTTTATAGATTCTATATTTGAGATCTCCTCTGCCTTCGGGACAGCAGGAATGAGCACAGGAATAACCGGAATGAATCTCCCAGATCCTCTAAAATTAATACTTAATTTGGAAATGGTCATTGGGAGAGTTGAAATTATTCCCTTTTTAATATTTTTAAAGAAGATAATCAACAGATAAGTAATAATAGAATTACAAGCATATGTAAAACTAGGCAATAAAAAATATTCTGCAATATAATTTAACATTTAATGTTTAGCTTTTTATTATCACATATTTGGTATGCATCAAAAGTAGAATCCTTCATTTATGACTCAATTAATTTTGTAGAACTTTCAAGTTTAGTTTATATCATAACTAATAGAGGATAGTGATGAGAAAAGTGTCAAAAACGCGTGATATGAAGATAAAGAAAGTGGTTGCAAGAGAAATTCTTGATTCAAGAGGTAATCCCACTATTGAAGTTGACGTCCTTACGGGTTGTAGTATGGGTAGAGCTGCCATACCTTCTGGGGCATCAACTGGTTCTCATGAAGCTATTGAACTTCGAGATGATGATACTTCAAGATATCATGGGAAAGGCGTATTAAAAGTAATTAGAAATGTCACTAAAATCATCGCCCCGAAAATAATTGGGATTGATTCAAGGGATCAAGAAGCTATTGATAATCTAATGATAGATCTGGACGGAACTACTAACAAAGCAATTCTCGGAGCCAACGCAATATTAGGTGTATCTCTTGCCACAGCTAAAGCTGCCTCTAATGGATTGAATCTACAGCTCTTTCAGTATCTTGGTGATGAAAACTGCAAAATTATGCCAGTGCCAATGATGAATGTATTAAATGGAGGTAAGCATGCAGGAAATGATCTCAGTATTCAAGAATTTTTAATAATCCCAATTAGTGCAAATAAATTCAGTGAAGCCATTAGAATTGGTGTAGAAGTTTATCACTGCTTGAAGAAAGTACTTACAGACAGGTTTGGTAAAGGTGCAATGAATGTTGGAGATGAAGGTGGTTTCGCCCCGCCATTAAAGAAAGTGGATGATGCTTTAGATGCATTATCTGATGCAATACAAAGATCCGGATACAGCATTGGAGAAGATGTAGTACTTGCATTAGACGCTGCAGCAAGTGAATTTTATAATAAGAAAAAGGAAAGATACAATATCGATGGTCAAAATCTTAGTCAAGAAGAATTGATTGATTATTATTGTGAATTGGTAGAAAAATATCCAATAAAGTCAATAGAGGACCCATTACATGAAGAAGATTTTGAAGGATTAGCAAATATAACAGAGAAAATTGGAAAAAAAACACAGATAGTAGGTGATGATATATTCGTAACTAATGTCGCGAGATTGAAAAAAGGAATTGATTATGGTGCTGCAAATGCTTTTCTCTTGAAATTAAATCAGATAGGAACTTTAACTGAATCTAGAAATGCAGCTAATCTTTGTTTAAAGAATGAATATAATGTGGTGGTGAGTCATAGATCTGGAGAAACCGAGGACACTACAATAGCAGATCTTTCTGTAGCATTAGGAACAGGCCAAATTAAAACTGGTGCACCAGCTCGAAGTGAAAGGACAGCAAAATATAATCGATTAATTCGAATAGAAGATGCTTTAGGCAATTCTTCAGAATATCCAGGAATAAAAGCAATATTTAGACATTATGATTAATAATCTACCGATAAAGAAAAAGTTCTCAAACTCAATTATTTGAATTTGACATAATTTATAAATTAAGTTTTAATTGTACATTTATGAAATTCTGAACATTCATTACATAAATTTGCTAAACAATTAGGGCAAAACAATATAGGACCTAAAGGAATATTATAATCACAATCTTCACAAAAGAAAGTTTGTTTGATTTCAATATCAGAAATTTCAGACATTAACTATCGCATACATTAGTAATAGCTATATTAATGCTGTGTTCATTTTATGAAGTTATTATGTGACAAATATCTAAATTGATGAGTAAATATTAATCATATGTCCATAATAGTCGTTTTTCTTCATGCTCACATATATTACCTTAAATTATCAAATAAAAGATGAAGTGTCAGATTATAATCAAAGATATCTTAAAGCGGGTTCGGAGGGGTTTGAAGCAAAAATGCTCCCAAAATTGGGTAAATAATATTAGAAGTAACAATCATTTTTTTTTGGTTTAATTAATTTCAATTAATTCGATTTAGTTGTTTATTTCAGATTTTTCTTTTTTCTGTTTAGTAAATATTATTTTATTACTTGATTTGTCGTAACCAACTTTTATTATGTCACCTTCAACAATTTCACATGCCAAAATTTTCTGGGCAAGTGGTGTTCCTATCTCACTCTGAATCTTACGCTTCAATTCTCTAGCACCAAATTCAGGTACATATCCTATATCGGTAATCCGATCCAATACTGATTCAGTGAAATTCAACTCAAATCCTTGTCTCTGGATAGAACGTTTTAGATGTTCGAGTTGCATCTTAATTATAAGTTTAATCTGATCCTTTGTTAGGACATGGAAAATAATTATCTCATCAATGCGGTTTAAAAATTCTGGCCTAAATTGTTGGTGAAGCATACTCATCAATACCTCCTTGAGCTCATTGTTCGTCTTATATTTCTGAGTAGTCAAATTATCTTGAATAAGGTTAGACCCTATGTTACTAGTTGCAATAATGATGGTGTTTGTAAAGTCAACAACCCGTCCCTGGCCATCAGTTAAACGACCATCGTCAAAGACCTGCAACAGAATGTTGTATACATCAGGATGAGCTTTCTCAATTTCATCCAGTAATACAACTGAATATGGCTTCCTCCTGACAATTTCAGTCAATTGACCACCTTCCTCATAACCAACATAGCCAGGTGGGGCACCAATTAACCGACTGGTAGCATGACGTTCCATGTACTCAGACATATCAATTCTCACCAATGCATCTTCATCCCCAAACACAACCCACGCTAAAGATTTGGCAAGTTCAGTTTTACCGACACCTGTAGGACCGAGAAACAAGAAAGTCGAAATAGGGCGTTTACCTTCCGTAAGCCCTGCTTGACTACGAAGAATAGAATCCGAAACTGCTTTCACTGCCTCATCCTGTCCAACAACTCGTTTATGCAGCCTTTCTTTCATCTTTAGTAACTTTTCTTTCTCCTCTTGTGTCAAGGCTGTAACTGGAATTCCAGTAATTTTTGAAACAATTTCAGCAATATGTTGTTGTTTCACTTCAGAAGTAGTGACACCTTTCTCTTTTCGCCATTGGAGTTCAGATTCAGAACGTTTCTTTTCCAGCTTTTTTATCCTCTCTTCTAGACTCTTTGCATCTTCTAATTTCTTGTGAAGAGAAGCAAATTCACGCTCCCGTTTTAAAGAATTTATCTTTTCATCTAACTCCTTAACCACTTGTGGCCTAGAAGTAATGCTAATTCTAACTCTCGCAGCTGCTTGATCTATGAGATCAATAGCTTTGTCAGGTAAGAAACGATTCGTAATATATCGATCTGATAATTCTGTTGCAGCAACGATTGCTTCCTCAGTAATTTTCACTTTATGATGAGCCTCATACCGGTCGCGGAGACCGGAAAGAATCTCGATGGTCTCTTGGACTGTTGGCTCAGAAATGATTACTGGCTGGAACCGCCTAGCAAGTGCCGCATCTTTTTCGATATGCTTCTGATATTCATTCAAAGTTGTTGCACCCAGTAGATGCAGCTCTCCTCGAGCTAAGTGTGGTTTTATAATCTGGGATACATCCAAACCACCTTCTTCACCAGTCCCACCGGCTTTCATAATCATGTGTATCTCGTCGACAAAAAGAACCAAATCTTCTTTGTGCGTTATTACTTCGTCCAATAATTTCTTAATTCTTTCTTCGAATTCACCACGAAACTTGGAACCAGCAACTAATGAATTAATATTCAATTCAACAACTCGTTTATTCTGAAGAACTTCAGGAACTTCTTCTTTCAATATTCTTTGAGCAAGCCCCTCAACAATTGCAGTCTTACCGACACCCGGTTCACCAATCAATATTGGATTGTTTTTTATTCGACGAGCCAAGATCTCAATTGTTGTTTCAATCTCATCGGCACGACCAATAACAGGATCAAGCTTTCCTTCCCTGGCAAGCTTAGATAAATCTCGAGAGTATTTATCTAACTGAGGCGTTGTAGATTGTGGCTCTACATGTCCATCTTGGGTTCCTTTACCCACAACTTTAATGATTTTCTGCCTAATTTCAGCTGGTGTTAGCCCATACTTTTGCAATAAGTCACCCGCCATACCGTCTTCTTCTTCAATGAGTCCTACAAGCAAATGCTCTGGACCAATGTAGCTATGCCCAAACTCTTGAGCTGCCTGGAAAGCTAATTCAAACACGTTTTTCATTCTTGGTGACATGCTTAACTTTGCTATTCCACCCTTATCAAGAGCCCCTTCACCTTTGGGAGTGTTGGCCTCAATATAATCCTTAAGATCCTCAGGGTTTATCTTAAACTGCTTATAAATTTCCTTAATAACATCACTATTAGAAATAGCATAAAGCAGATGTTCAGTATCCACCTCATTTCGGTTAAATTTTAAAGCAGTTTGAGCAGCTTCTTGAATCAACTCTTTTGTATGTCCTGACAGAAATTGATCAATATCTACAGCTTCACGATGTCGGGGTGATGAAGATCCTGGTCTCGATGGAATACCTCTGAAATCATCATCAACGTTGCTTGAAAAATCGTCAAAGAGACTTCCACCAAACATACGATCAAACAACGAACCTGATTGTCGTTGGAGACTCCGCAAATCTTCGTCACAAACACTGATAACTTGTTTTATCCCATCTTTCAACACAGTTACTTCTGCTCTAGCAGGTCTAGATTTACAGATTTCACAATAACCCATTCCTCCTGACATAATTTTCACTCCTAAATATACGAAAAAATATGATGCGCTATTATTTAAAGTAAAGACATGCATAAACATTCTTGTCCATTATGTTTTTTCTGGGCTATCTAATGCCTAAATAGAAATGTTGCAGAAACAACTAAGTAAATAATAAAATTGGGTGTGTTGGTTATAGAACCCCACCCATTGAAAGAAGGATGTCTTCAAATTATTATTATCAAAAGACTCCTAAAATAAGATATGTTTTTAAATTTAATAAATTTTTTTATTCTTAGTTTTATTTAACTACAATCAATTAGGTTTTTGTAGAGATACCTAGCGGTAAACTCCGAGAAAGACTTGGCGGGCCCGGAGGGATTTGAACCCTCGACCTCTAGCCAAAGATCAATAATGACCTTTTACAGCTGTCGCCGGCATGCATAGGAGGTTCGGCCAATAAATTAACTGCCGCGCTATCCATGCTGCGCTACGAGCCCACTATATTTAGACTTCAGAAGATATTGATTAAGTTTTATGGATACAATAGTATTTATTTATCAAATTAATGCGAGAACTGCAACAGATATTAGATAGTAAGACAAAATAGCAAATGGTTATGATAAAGAAATCCGGTAAACAGGAAATAAAGAGTTTATCGTTATACATACCTGTTGAAACTGTGGTAAAAGAAATTACGGAATTGGGATTCACTGAAATTGCATCAGCAACTGTAATCACAGATGCTAAGTTTTGGATAAAAAAAGTATTCAAGAAGAACCAGGAATACATTTCAGTTTCTGATGAAATAGGAGATGCAGATTATCTAAGAGACCCTATTGTAACAATATGTGGAAATCAGAAAACTGTAAAAGCATTAAAAAAAATGGAGTAGTGAAAGTATGCCCATTTATGATTGCAATGAAAATCAGTTCATTGAGAACTTAAGGAAGGTAATTGATACAAACTTTAAGATTATCGTTAAGAGATCCATTAAACTTTACGCAGACACTAAGCATAACATATCAAGAATTCCAGATAGTGAATTCAATAAATATAGTCCCATTATGTGCAGATCAAATCAGCGAACAAATGTCTACTCAATCAAACCATTTTATGATGAATTTCACAAACGATTTTATCCAGAGGACTATAAAGTGCACTCCGCAAGATATTCCAGAATGATAACACTACCTATACCATATTTCAAAGTAGAATATTCTTTTGACATCTGGGGGGAAACATATTCTTATAACTTCGATGTTCTACTCAACCCTGAAATAAAGCTTGAAACAAAAAAAATTAAGCCAATCACATTAAGAGAAAAAAACAAAAGTAAATCCGTTTTATTGCATGTCCTCTCATTTATTCCACCCCGACCTGAGACCATGCGAATAGAACTCCCACAATCCGTTCTAATATTCGATGTTAACCAAAAAATAAAATTTTAACGCCGTCTCTAATGGTTATATATCCTCTAGTTATTTGAAGGTTTGAGCGGGGGTAGCCGAGTCTGGCCAAAGAGGGCACTGGTAACCGTGGAAGCGCGGGACTTAAGATCGCCTCAACTGAGGTATAAAGTTGGCCGAATAGATATCCCGTCTCTCAGGAGTTCGTGGGTTCGAATCCCACCCCCCGCACCAAGAAATTTTTTTTATTTGAACATAAAATATATAATATCTGAAAATAATCATTTTTTCTGAGACAATATATTAGGATTAATAAACCGATAATGAAATAACTTTCGGATAATTAAGGTCATAGTATGGCAAAAAGATACCTTCCACAATTTCTTGTAGAGGGAGAGGTTTTACCCGAAGTATGGGAAAAAAGTTTGGAGATACTTTGGAATAAAGGGATTACCTCGTTTAAGGAATCTTACAAATTTGAGACAAAGAAAGACAGGATAAAGGAGTGTTCAATAAGGATGGTGATTAGACAACCTTTGAAAGAACCTCGTTTCCATCTTGAATGGGGAAGAGTAAAAGATTTTGATGATTATTCAGATGATGTAATCCTTGGGAAAAAAAATCATCTGATTGGAAAGGCTTATGATTACACATACCATGACAGATTATTTCAATATAAGCCAGCAACCAAAGGCATTATTGATCAAATAGAGTATATTGTTGCGAAACTGAAAAATTCACCATACTCAAATAGAGCTCAAGCAGTTACATGGATGGTTTGGAACGATGAACACCCAGAGGTTGGACCACCCTGTCTCCAAATAATTTGGTGTAAAGTTATTGATGAACAATTAGAATTACATACCTACTGGAGAAGTAGAGATGCATATGCAGCAGCTCCTATGAATATGTGGGCTTTAACCAATTTGCAGAAAATTATTGCTGAAAGAATTGGGGTTAAGGTAGGTCAATATGTTGATACGGCTGAAAGTTTCCATGTGTATGAAGAAAATTTTCATCGAACACAAAACGTTGTGAACCTCGCTAAGAATAGACGCGAAATTGGGAATCCGGTATGGCTCAGTACAAATGACCCAAGGTTACAGAGAGTTAATTTACTGTAAACACATCAAAAACACACGTGAAAAACAATCAAATTATCTATTTTAGATGAATCAGTCGGTAACTAACAGATTATTAGTAGGGTATAATAGCTATTAATAGGAAGAAGACCCAACCAAAAATAGTTGTTGCTATTCCAACAACTAATGAGGTAAAGAAAGGCATGCAATTAATCTTTAAAATAAAGCGGAAGTCATCGTCTGTTGGGGTCGTGGTCTAGAGCATCAATAAGGAAAGATGTGGATAGCTTGGTCTAAGATACGTGGTTTGGGAGGAACTGTTCCC